>Ga0307994_1000558_pt1 | contig 25915 bp, 24 predicted proteins | sample EllFjometagen261_FD_203171 | JGI IMG/M metagenome (GOLD analysis project Ga0307994, IMG submission 203171) | Marine microbial communities from Ellis Fjord, Antarctic Ocean - #261 | ecosystem: Environmental > Aquatic > Marine > Unclassified | place: Southern Ocean | collected 2014-11-02 | reverse complement strand
CTCCAAAAAACAATTACAATCGATCCAAATGATCTATCAAATGGCCGATACTGCCATGAACCCTCGCCACACGGTAAGGGACATTATTGGTAGGCCTTTAAGCTTTTACTTGGGTTTAACGGGCCAAGCTCAAGACCAAAGAATCATGCAGTTATTGCAGCTTATTGAATTGGATGAGAGCTTTTTAGATCGTTATCCAAGTGAATTGTCTGGCGGCCAAAAACAACGTATTTGTATTGCCCGTGCCTTAGCAGCAGAGCCTGAACTCATTATCTGCGATGAGGTCACATCGGCCTTAGACCAAATTGTACAAGAGGGCATTCTCAAACTACTGTTACGTTTACAAAAAGAACTGGGCATCACCTACATTTTTATTACCCACGACATCGCTACAGTGCGTGCCATCGCTGATCAAGTAGTGGTTATGTACCAAGGGAAAGTGGTAGAGCAAGGAGGTAAAGAAGAGATCTTTACGGCACCTTACCCTGAATACACCGAGCTGTTACTGTCGTCTGTACCTGAGATGGATCCAGATTGGTTAACTCAACTGCAACAGCAACGCGCTGCTGCGAGCATCTAAAATTAGGCTGTACGGTGTTACAACACAGCATCACTTTATTGATCTTAGCGTTCTGAAGACCATTCTTAACATCAGATAAGATGTCGTATTCGGCCTAATGTAAATCAACCGGTGAAAGGGTCTATGAGCAATCTAAATGTACTATTTTTGTTTAGTGATGAACACCGACACGACGCTCTGGGTTGTGATGGCCATTCGTTAGTGCAGACACCAAACCTCGATCGGTTGGCACAACAGGGAACTCGGTTTTTAAATGCCTATACCACATCGCCTATCTGTGTACCTGCACGGGCTTCAATGGCAAGTGGAGAGTACGTTCATAAAACACGCTGCTGGTCTAATGCTCAAGCTTATCAAGGCGAGCCCAAAAGTTGGGGGCATCAACTTCAATCACAGGGCCATCGAGTAGACTCTATTGGTAAACTTCACTATCGTGGAGATGAATTCGACAACGGTTTCGATCAAGAAATTCTTCCCATGTATATCCGCAATGGTGTCGGTTGGACGAAAGGCCTGTTACGAGACCACGAAGGCGTACTTGATTGCTCATCCTACGCCAAAGAAATCGGTCCTGGTGATGATCAGTACACTCAATATGATCTAAGCGTTACCCGTAACGCTTGTGACTGGTTACAGAACGAGGAAAATCAAGGCTCAGATAAACCCTGGGCACTATTCGTTTCGTGGCTCCGCCCCCATTATCCACTGACATGCCCTGAAGAATTTTATGACCTATATCCATTGGAAGAAATGGACCAGGCTCGTTTTATAGGTGATGACGAACGCCCATCACATCCAGTATTGCAGGCAGTGAGAAAAAACTTCGACTATGAAAAACATTTCACCCCTGAAACCAAAAAAATAGCTCGCGCTTCATATTACGGATTGTGCAGTTTTCTTGATAACCAAGTTGGTCAGGTACTTTCAGCGTTAGAAACTTCAGGTCAGGCCGGAAACACCTTAATCATTTATACTAGTGATCATGGAGACCACAATGGGGATCGTGGTCTCTGGACCAAAATGACTATGTATGATGAATCGTCTTCAATCCCTATGATCATCGCTGGTCCAGGCATTCCCAAGCAAAACACGGTTACCACCCTTACCTCACTGGTAGATATTTATCCAACGATTCTTGAAGCCACTGGTGCTAACCATGATGGCAAAGAGCGTCCTGGGATTGCATTGCAAACCCTTGCAAACAGTGATCACCTGGAACGCGATATTCTTTCCGAATATCATGACGGAGGATCCCCAACGGGCATGTTTATGCTACGTACAGGTGAGTGGAAATACAATTACTACCCAGGATACCCGTCAGAGCTTTACCACATTTCCGAAGATAAGGACGAATTGGTAAACCTAGCTGAGTCTGCAGAGCATCAGCAGGTACTGACAGACTGCCATCAAAGAATGTTGGACTTAGTAGACCCAGAAACAGAAAATAAACGGGCGTTTGCGGATCAGGCCGAAGCTATTGAAAGGCTGGGCGGTGTGGAAGCGATTCTTAATTCAGAAGAGTTCGACTGCACCCCTGTGAGAAGCTAGAGATGCTTAACTACTTGTCCATAGCATATCTGCATGCAGGGAATCGTTGGAATGCGTATATTTAAATGGTGGGTAAATGGAGCGAAATTCCTGATGCATAAATAGCAGTTGGTGCGTTAATCATTTCTTTTAAACCAGAATATTATCTGTAAGATGAACGAATGGTAAAAGTAGAACGTTTCTTTGAAAGACCTATTATTTTTCCGCATATGGACAAAAGAATGGGCGATAACATAAATGGTCCTTCTATAATTCAAATGCCAAAATGGGCGAAAAAGAAATTAGGAACGTACCACCTATATTTCTCTGACCATAAAGGTTCTTATATTAGATTAGCATATTCTAATTCAATAACAGGCCCTTGGAAAATTCATTCTTTAGGTGCATTAGAATTAAGTGAAAGTTTATTCATCACTGAACATCCTTCAGACCAGTCCCTATACGCTCATATAGCTTCCCCAGATGTTCACATTGACCACGATAAAAAATGTTTTTGGATGTATTTTCATGGCCAACTAGAAAATGGTGATCAAGTGACCAGGGTGGCTGTATCCAAAGATGGTATATCTTTTTCTGTGAAGGAACCTATTCTTGGCCCACCTTACTTTAGGGCTTTTGAGTATAATAATTGGATATATGCGATTTGTTGGGGGGGTGAAATATGGCGATCAAAGGACTGGTGGTATCCATTTGAAAAAGGCCCACTAATACTTCCATTTAATGATAAAAACATAAACTTGCCAAGCTGTAGGCACGGTGAAGTTTTCCTTCGAGATAATGTATTACATATTTTTTTTAGCAATATTGGTGATACGCCAGAAAAAATATTACACACAAAAATAGATATTTTAAGTGATTGGAAAGATTGGAAAATCAGTTTGACCAATACAGTTCTTGAGCCAGAATTAGAGTGGGAAGGGGCCGCTCTACCTCTTTCAAGGTCAGTTGTAGGTGCTGCTGAAACAAAGGTTAGAGAGTTACGAGATCCGTGTGTGTTTGAAGACTTTGATGACCAAGTTTACTTATTTTATAGCGGTTCAGGAGAACGCGGCATTGGAGTGGTAAAATTGTTCAATATCTAACTTTGAACCCTCATTAGCCTAAAATCGATCACCACTATAGCTTACTTTGTGATCAGAACGCGCCAACCATTCTGAGTCCAATTCAATACCCCAACCCGGTTTATGGGGCATTATGAGTTCGCCGTCTTGAATATCAAAATTAGGCTTAAAAATATTCGCTTGCCATGGGTAGTAATCTAAGCCCTCAATAGAAAACTCAAGGTATTTACCTGCATTAGGAATAGCCCCCATAATGTGAGCCGAAAACAAGGTCACTAAAGATAAGTTAGCACAGTGGAGGGTGACCGGTTTATTGGCTTTTTGAGCCATAGATGCCACCTCTAAGGTGCGCGTAACGCCACCCATATAACACACGTCTGGTTGCACAATATCCACTACATTAGTGTCTACCATATGCTGCCAAACACGCAGGTCGTAGTCCTGCTCACCGCCACTCACATCGATATCAAGGGCGTCCGTAACTTGCCGCGTCCAATCAGGCTGCCAATAGGGGCACGGCTCTTCAAAGTGGCTCACCCCATAGTCTTGCAACATGCGCCCCACTTCAATGGCCCTGGCTGGCGTGTATGCACTATTGGCATCCACTAACAGAGTCACATCATCACCTAGCTGTTCTCGCACACGCTTAACAATAGCCTCAGTGCGCCCCGGCCATTGATCAATATCATGACCGCATTCCTGACCTACCCGAAACTTAAAAGACTTATAGCCAAACTCTTCTTTAAGCGCCAAAAAGCGTTCTGCTTCTGCTTCTGGTGTGATTTCACGCTGCATGCTCGAGGCGTAAACAGGTACAGACTTTGTATTGCCGCCCAATAACTGGCATACACTTTTACCTTCCCGTTTAGCATGTATGTCCCACAATGCGGTATCTAAACCACATAATGCGCGGTACAAATAGGTACCCGGAAACTTGTGCTCACGCTCCAATACAAGACGATTTAACCCACCAATGTCATTCGCATCCAAACCGACAACATGCGGGGCAACTTGCCGGTGCACTACTTGGGCAGTAATGTCTGCATTATAGGTGCACGTTTGGCCCCAACCTTCTTCACCCGTGTCGGTGCGTAAACGCAGCAAGCCCATGTATTCGTTAGTAAAGGTTTCTATGCTGATGATTTTCATTTTCAGTGACACCTATTCATACTCAGATAAAATTAGATCGGCGGCTTTTTCACCCACCATTATAGTGGCCGCATTAATATTGCCACAAACTACATTGGGAAATATGGAGGCATCGACTACCCTCAATCCCTGCAAACCATGAACCTTAAGTTCACTATCTACCACATTGTCCAGTGGGTCTGGGCCCATACGGCAGGTACCACAAGGGTGGAATACCGTGTCTGCATTATTACGAATATCCTCAATTAATTGAGCATCGGTTTTGCACTCCACACCAGGGCGCATTTCGTCCAAGGTAATGGCTTTCAGTTGTGAGGTTTCGGCTAACCTGCGGATTAACTTAACGCCTTCCAACAAGTCTTGTATTTCGTCTTCATGGGTTAGGTAATTGGGTTCAATAGCAGGCGCTTCACTGGGGTCATTAGAGGTGATATTGATTTCGCCCTCAGACTTAACTCGACAATTTGAGATGCCCAGTAAATAAGCAGGAAATGGATCTGGGTTCATCATGGGTCTTTCACCCGGGGGCGCTTTGGTATAACTCAATGGCGAGAAATACAGTTGAATATTAGGCCGATCCAAGCCCTTGCGAGTATGCACAAAACCACCGGCCTGATTAACACTTAAACTCAAAGGTCCACTTCTAGTAAATACATACCGCATACCTTGCCACAACTTACCCCACCAAGGCCTCAACTGCTGATTTAGCGTTGGCTGATTAGCGCGGTAAAAATAGCTATGGCCAATATGGTCCTGTAAATGTTGCCCTACCGCTGGGCTCTCATGCACTTGGTCAACCCCAGCCTGTTGCAATACATGGCTTGGGCCTACACCCGACAACTGCAACAATTGAGGCGAATTTACTGCGCCAGCACTGAGGATAACTTCTTTAGTTGCATTGGCGCGATGGGTTTTATGTTTGTGCTGATGCTTGTGCTTATATTCGACCCCTACAGCACGCTTGCCTTCAAATACGATACGCGCAACTGAAGCATTACACACCACGGTTAAATTAGGCCTTTTTCGAGCAGGTTTTAAATAGGCACGGGCAGCAGACATCCGCTGACCTTGGTGTGTGGTGAGCTGATAATAACCTACACCTTCCTGCTTCGCCCCGTTCATGTCGGCATTGAAATCAAAACCAAGGGCTTGGCCTGCGGCAACAAAATGTTTACACAAAGGGTGAAGTTTATCTGATACATCAGATACATTTAGAGGCCCATCGCCACCCCTAAACTCATCACCACCATGCTGCCATGATTCCATCCGCTTAAAATAGGGCAGCACGTCTTCATAACTCCAGCCAGGGTTGCCTGCATTGTTCCAATCGTCAAAATCGTGTTGATGCCCCCGCACATAAACCATGGCATTGATGGAACTAGAACCACCAAGGGTTTTGCCTCGTGGCCAATAACTACCCCGGCCATTAAGCCCAGCACTCGCCTCACTGGTGTACATCCAATTCACTTTTGATTGGTAAAAGGTTTTACCATAACCAATGGGCATTTGTACGTAAAAACGCTTGTCACTGGGGCCTGCTTCTAACAACAGTACCGACATACTCGCATCTGCAGATAAACGATTAGCCAGTACACAGCCGGCAGAGCCCGCTCCAATGATAATGTAGTCATAATGTGGCGCTTGGCTCATTTGCCTAAATCCTTCACTGCAGTACACATTGCCTTAAAGTTGGCAGCCGCCTTGTCACTTGTGTGGCGGGCCCTCAAGTGGCCATGTACCAACCCAATTCCTAGGTTGGTGTTATTTTGTACCTTTACCCCCGCGCCTTGTAAGGCTTGCTCATATCGCTCACAGTCATCATGCAAAGGGTCTATTTGAGCTGGGAACAAAAAGCTTGGCGGCAAAGCTGCAAAAGACTGAGCCTGCATTGGACAAAAGTGTGGGTCTTGCTTAGGCACCTTAGACTCATTGCCACCCACTCTAATAGCATGGTAAAACGCCATATCGGACTGAGTAAGTAAGGGTGCGTTTGCGTGTTCTTGAGTCGATCTAGTCTGCATACCCCCTGTCAATGCTGGGTAAATCAAAACCTGCCCCAACAGTTGTGTACCGCTGTAGTTCGAACGTGCATTTGCCACGCACGCAGCTAACGTGCCACCCGCACTATCACCCACCAAAATCAATTTTTTACCTTGGTTTAGCAAGTGATCAACCACTGCTATGCAGTCATTAATATCACAAGGATACTCATGTTCTGGAGCAAGTCGGTAGTCCACCGAAACAAGGTCGAAACCACAAAAATCAGCCAGTTCTGCACACACATCGTCATGGCTTTCCAAGCCTCCAACCACAAAACCACCACCATGAAAATAGACCACCTGCAGATTGCTGTTTAGCTCCGCATCAGCCGGCAAAGGTCTAGGTCTAGGTCTAGGTTTAGGTTTAGGTTTAGCTTGGTAGTGTCGAACAGGAATTAGATAGCCGTCCAGCCCCAGTACGCTCTCGTCTTTGATCACAACTGTGTCTGGCCTTGGTGCAGCCAACGCCAGGCACAAAGCGTTATACCACTGCCTTTGTTTAGCGACCTCTGCACCCACTGCATCAGCAGGGTAATAACTCATGCTTTGATCCACAAAAGCCTGTACCTGCGCATCTAACTGCGTCATGAAAAACCCCTTGAAACTTTCTCTTGCCAGGTTCTTAGGTGTACTTTCTGGCCATTTTCTAACGCTTCTAAACTGGCATCAAGATAAAAGTGATCCGCGTCACAAGTGACCTTAAGGCTGGTATAAATCTCTATTTCCCAACCTGGCCTAGCTTGTCGCGAGTGCCATTTACAGAAGCTAGTCGCAGAATGTGGATCGTTAGGCAGTACAGAGTGTTCTTCATGGCACACCTCCCCCACCGTGAGGTTATGATCAACAAAGGTGAATTCACCAAAGTCGTCATCAATGAAGGTAGTATGCTCACCATTAGCCGAATTCAATTGACTAACGCGCTTGTGTGATTCAGGCCTAATTTCTACAGTTTCATTCACTGGACCAACATAACCCTGACCTAAATCTCGCGTTAGCTTCCCTGTGCGATCATGACATGGAATAGTCAACTGAGCAGTACTTAAATCTAAACTCAAATTAGCCTTTTGTGCTGCAGGCCATAGCAACGGGAAGTAGGCCGTGGAGATGGACAAACGTAAGGTGTGGCCTTGAGGTATTTCATACCCTGTATCATCCAACTTTAGGGTGATATCCATCGACTCACCGGCAATGACAGGTTGAGGAGCATCGAAGCCCCCACGTAGCGCCAGATTAAGCACGCCATAGGTAATACGAGTACTACTGCCATCGGGGGCTACATCACAAAGTCGCAAAATCATTTGAGCACAATTTTGGTCGCTAGTTACACGAACCTTGAACACTGCACCACCCAAAATAGACACAGCTTCAGCCATTGCCTGCGTATCAAAACACAGGCTATTGGCGTCATCTTGACGCTGATCTGTAGGGAAATCCGGACCACACCAAATAATACAATATTCACCACTAGCCCCACCGGTTGTCAGCGGGCTATTAATAGTCGCTTGCCCACTGCCGCCTGTTTCTACCAAATGACCAGATGAATTCAGTTGTAACTCAATGCTGTTTTTTTGTATGGGCCACTGACTGCCTTCAACCCAAATACCTGGACGCGCATCATATGCTGCCTGAGGTGGAACGCCGTCTTGAATATAAGCAGCAATAGTCGGTTCGGCCATAATGCCGTTATCAAACCCTTTGAGCCAATAGTCCCACCAACGTTTCGCTTCGCCTAAAAAATCCACCTCTGGCTTAGGTGACGCGTAATTAGGGTACTTATGGGCCCAAGGACCTACTAAAGCCTTTTTGGGGCAGCTTAACCCTCCCATCATGCGTGGAATAGCTTCTGAATATGAATCGCCCCAGCCACCTATACAGTACACTGCAGCTTTTATAGCACTGTAGTCTTCATTAATTGACCCATGCTTCCAGTAATCATCCTTGTAACTGTGTTCTAACCACTCCTTGGCTAAAAATGGCATATTTTCCAGGCGATGTAACCACTGCTGACGCCAAGTATCCGGCAACAATAATGGGTCTGGCGCCTTAGCCATATAGCAGGCCATAGTAGAGGCCCAACTAAAGTTCTCTAACAATAATGCACCACCACGGTAGTGAATGTCATCGGCGTAGCGATCATCAGTAGAACATACAGTGACTATGGCTTTTAAAGCAGAAGGCGCCATTGCAGCCACTTGGAGGCTGTTAAAACCACCCCAAGATTTGCCCATCATGCCCACTTTGCCACTGCACCAGGGTTGCTCTGCAAGCCACTCGATCACTTCCACAGCGTCATCAAGCTCTTGTTGTAGATATTCATCCAACATCAGCCCTGTAGACTCACCACAACCACGCATATCAACGCGAATACAGGCATAACCAAAACCAGCCCAATAAGGGTGCATTTGCTCATCACGAATAGCTGTGCCGTCACGTTTTCTATATGGAATGTATTCTAATATCGCAGGAGCCGGAGACTCTACTGCATTGGTGGGAAGCCAAGCCCTAACAGCCAGCTGAGTGCCGTCTGCAAGTGGAATAAAAAAATGCGTCCACTCTTCGATGGTGTGGGTAAAATCGACGTTGTTCATCATCTGGTATTGCTCCCAAAAATCGGCTTATAAAACAGCCCGTATAGAAGGTGTAACATACCACTGGATTATTCAGCAGGTATAGCAATTTTTGCCTAAATTATTCTTCGCAGATAATGCTAAACTAAACACACACAGTTAAGATTACAGCTGTTCAAAACAATAGGTTTGTACACAGGAAACATAACACAATGATGATGAAATTTTTTCTCAGCTCACCCAGAATTGGTTTGTTGTTAATCAGTGGACTAGGCATAAACCTAAGTTGGCTGTTTTTATTACCCTGGAGCTGGAGCAGTGTGGTCACCTTGATGATGACCACCATTATACTTAAGTTGTGCTACAACCGGCATGCCGTAAAAAAGCATATCGCCTATGACCTGAGCCTGATGGGAGGGACTTGTTTAGTAGCTATAGCACTGAAATATTTTTTAATGGAAACCTTAGCCATGTCACCTGCTGCTGCCTCAGTAATGGCAAGCCTATGGACATGGGTGGCTATGACAATATTATTTACTAAAATTATACCTAGCAATATTCAGCATGAATTTGCCTTTGGCCATAAAGCGGTTTAACGGCTTTTATGCTCACCACATCTGTTCGCTGAAATGACGACGGCATAGTGATTGATATTTATCATTGCCACCAATCACTACTTGTTCACCATCTTTTATGACCTTACCATGCTCATCAGTACGAACCACCATAGTGGCTTTGCGGCCACAATGACACACCGTTTTCAGTTCCACCAACTTATCCGCCCAAGCCAACAGGTATTGGCTACCGGGAAATAGCTCACCCCTAAAATCTGTACGTATGCCGTAACACAATATTGGTATATTGAGGTGATCCACCACCAGTGTGAGCTGCTTAACTTGCTCACGACTTAAAAATTGGCTCTCATCAATAAGAATACAGTCAACATGCGCCTTTAAGTGTTCATCCTGCAAGATTGTATGAAGATTATCTGTATTATTGAATAGCCGTGCATCGGCCGCCAAACCAATTCTGGAAGTCACCTTACCAATACCATAACGATCGTCTAAAGCAGCCGAAAGAATAAACGGATTCATGCCACGTTCTTGGTAGTTGTACGCAGATTGCAATAAGGCGGTAGATTTACCGGCATTCATGGAGGAGTAATAAAAGTAAAGTTGGGCCACGAATATCAAGCCTTTTGCTGGTGAGGGTAGTTAACCCATAAGGAATAGTTAGTCGGGATGGCCGTACTTTGAACAAGCCTGCCAACCCACTGATAAATATAAAAAATAAATTATAAGCAATAATACCAAAAAAAGTAGCTACAAAAGCACCAAAAAACTTAAAAACCAAATTAAACCGATAATCTTGAGGTTTATATTGAGCTTTCTATAGGCATTTGTACTCATTGCTGGGTCATTATCGCCCTGGTTATAATATGCGGCGCTTTTAATGGCTGGCGTGGTACTAAATAATGGCTAATCCACTCGAAACGTCGAGGAGCCTAATTTCTGGAGTAGTTGAGCGTTTAGGGCAATGAATTCGTTCCACCCGCTAGGGCTGGATCCTGCTCTACGCTTGGGCACTGGCCGAAAGGGTGAGGTCACGTAATGCCAATTGCCGCTGTGCTAAACGAAACATTAGCTTAGCTTTGACGCTGCCATAATTTGGTAACCCCCAGAGATTGCTTAATTCGTTTGGGTCTTCTTCGAGGTGATATAGCTCTCCCCATTCAGCACCTTCTAACATGGTGATACGCCACGGGCCATCTACCAGGGTAAGTTGTGCGGAACGCTGATCGGGGTCTGTATATATCCCAACTCCGGCGTCTTCAACCAATATAGGTGCTGCAGAAAATTTGCAACTGAGCATGTTGCCGCCCTGCATTCCCACAGGCACCTTGGATCCCAATTGCTGTAACAGGGTAGGCGCAAAGTCTATGGCGCTGGCTTGCGTGTGTGTAACCGAAGCCGACCGGTTAGGGTCAAACCACAGAAGTGGCACCCGTAATACGCCTTGACTGTGTAGCCCCGACTTTAACAAAGTGCCGTGGTCGCCCATATAATCACCATGATCGGACACAAACACAATTTGTGTCGAATCGCTTAGCCCTTCCGCCTTTAGCGTAGCCAGTATCTGACCGATCTGATAATCGATATTAGAAATAGCGCCATAACACAGTGCCAATACTTGACGTAGGTGTTCGGCATCAATGTGAAATGGCCAATATTTATTAGGGTCTGCATCGCCTTTGGCATAGGTGGCTAACAACGCTTCTGGCAGATCTGTGCGGTGCTTAACCTTGTGGTCAAAAGAAGCCGGTAAGGGCATGTCTTCGGGCTTATACATGTGCGCATATTGCCCAGGTGGTGTGAACGGGTGATGCGGGTCTGGGAAAGACGCCACTAATAAAAATGGTTGCTCAGACTGACGGTTGCGAATGAAATCCTTCGCTTGTTTGGCAACATAGGCACTTGGGTATAGGTGCTCAGGCACCGCTGTGTGCCAGCATTGAGGCTTCTGAGCGACGGAAGGATCTAAGCTGTTGCCTGGCCCGATTAGGGCATTTGCATCAACTACTTGTTGTTCTATCCAATGACGATAGTGACCTACAACCTGGTCCCCGTGACCGACACATAAAGCCGCTTTTTCAAAGCCGTAGTAGGGTAAGGTTACCTTGTCTTGGCTATCGCCTAACCAACCATCGCGAGACTCACACTGATAGTCAGCCCCTTGGCGCTGATCACGCCTACTTTGTGTTTCAATGGGCTGCTGGCCTAATCCCCAGGGTTGTCGTTTAGGTGCGGGTATGGAGGTGACATTTTGCAAATGGGCTTTGCCAACATAACCAGTTTGGTATCCTTGCTGTCGAAGCACCTCGGCATAAGTAACGCTTTGAAGCGACAAAGGAATGCCATTTTGACGCACTCCGTTAACGCTGGGCATTTGACCCGTCATCAAGGTTGCTCGATTAGGCTGGCATAAGGGGTTGTTTACATAGAAATGGTCGAATTGGGTGCTGCGTGATGCAAGGTGATCCAAATGGGGCGTACGCACAACGGTATTGCCATAACACCCCAACTGGTCGGCCCTCAACTGATCACACATGATGACCAGCATGTTAGGCCGACTTGATGGCTCTGCCATGATTACCACATGTACTCAACAGGGCCCAAGACAATAATTGGAAAGCTAAACACCAGTCCAATTGCCAATAAATCACACAAAATAAATGGCGTTGCTGCCTTGTAAATATCACTCATGGTGGTGCCTATAGGAGCCACTGCCTTCATCACGAATAGCGCGCCACCTAGTGGTGGTGAGGTGGCGCCCGTTTCAATGGCGATCAGATACATAACCGCAAACCAAATAGGATCATAACCAAAACTGATCACTACAGGCACATAAATAGGCAAAGTAACCAACATAATAGGCAAAGGCCCCATGAACATACCTAGTATGATTACTGAGACAATCATCAACAGTACCAAGGCACCAGAAGATGCTTGCAAGCCAATAATGAATTCAACCATACCTTCGGTCGCACCGGTATAAGCCAAGAGTTGCGTAAAGGTTACAGCGCCCGCCACAATCACCAATACCATAGCGGCTATGTTGGCACTGTCGAACAGGGTATCTTTAAGCACTTTCCAGGTCATGCGCCGTTTAAGCCAAACCAACAAAAGTGTGGCTATGGCGCCAGAGGCAGCAGCTTCACTAGGTGTAGCAATGCCTAAGAATATAAAACCAACAACCGAAAAAACCACTAAGCTAAGGGGTAATATATGGCGCACGGTGGCGTCTAGTTTCTCTACCAAGGGTACTTCCGGCACGTCAAATGTTGGCGCAACATCTGGGTCTAAAAGACAACGTAGATAGATATAAACTGCATAGAGTAGGGCCATGAGTAACCCCGGCACAATAATACCCATGAGTAGCCGACCAATAGAGATTTCTGCCACCACCCCAAGAATTACCGCCAAAGAACTGGGCGGAATCATAATGGCAAGGCCTGCAGAGCCTAATATGGGGCCTATAGACATGGGGGCCTTATAACCACGGGCTTCCATCTCTGGCACTAATGTTGAACCTAACAGGGCAGTAGAACCCATGCTGTTGCCAGTTAAGGTAGAAAAAAGTACACCACCGCCAACCGCCATAAAAGCCAACCGGCCCCTTATTTTGCCCATCCACTTATCTAGCGCATCCATTAGGTCAAAGGCAATGCGTGAGTGGAACATGGCTTCTCCCATGATCATAAATAGGGCAATGGGCACCAAGGTAAAGCTGCTGATGGATTCAACGGTATTGATGACCAACTGTTCAATACCAGCAAGGCCACCCATCAAGGTGTAGGCACCAATGACGTTGACCAGCATGAAGGCAAATACCACGGGCATGCCTAACAACATTAAAGCGACTAAGCTACCGATTGCTAAAGAAAAAAGCCAATACCATTCCATTAGTCCACCATCTCTTGCAAATTATGAACTACTTGTAAACCAAACTGTAACGCCATGAGCCCTAAACTAATAGGCATTATTGCCGTTAACCAAAAACTTAGAGGGGCCAAGGTCGTGGATTCACGAAACCCCATTTGATATTGATCGATGCTCGTTAGTGCGCCGGCGTAGGCAACGAGCACACACAAGGCACCTGCCCCTATGGCCACTATAAGTGCTACCCAACGGCTGGCCAAAGGTGGTAAACCATTCACCAACACATCGATCATTACATGACGTTTATGTTCTAACAAATAAGGGCAAGCTAAAAATGTGATGTATAACAGAGCATACTCACTGGTTTCTATTACCCATAATCCAGACACTGAAAATACGGTGCGTGAAATAATTTCAGATACTACTGCAAGGCACATCAGCAATAATAAGGCTGCGCCAAGATAAGCTAGGGCTGAATTGATGCGGCTCAGCCAACCGCGTATAAGATAAAACATAGTCATTTACCGCTAATAACCTTAGCCCTTAGGCCAGACGACCCAAGGGCAATGAGGCTGGAGGGACGTTAATCTACCAACATCGCCTTTAGCTCAGCTGAGACGTCAGGAGCTTTTTTAGCGATACTGTCCCAAGCTGCATCCAACGACAACTTGCGCAGTGCATCAGCCTGCTCTGCATTTAGCTCTAACACACCAAAACCTGCAGCCTGCCACTCGCTATCACCTTTAGCAACGTGATCATCCCAGCTTGCATCAATAGCAGGGTATAACTCATTCATTGTATAGTCATGTACGCGTTGCTGAAGATCAGGTGATAACTTTCCCCATGCTTTAGGGTTAATCAATACAGGGAATCCTGCACGGTAGAAACCAGTTCCAACTGCGGTACCTACTATGCCCTCAAACTGAGGTGCCCAGCCAGCCGCACCACGGATGAAGCCATCGATAGCGCCTCGTTCCATAGCCGTGAAAATCTCACCCATAGGCAATACCAATGGAGAAGCGCCAAGTGCGGCCGCTATTGGCAGAACTGTTGGGAATACACGAATTTTCTTACCCGAAATGTCGTCCAAACTGTTAAGTTTTTCACCGGTAAAGATATGGAACTGCAGCTTAGTTGCAGGTACTTCGCCTAATAAAACCAGACCCTTTTCCGCATGTAACTCAGCCATACGGTCGAAGAAACCACTGTCGCGAATTTCTTCAAAGCTTTTATACGAGAAGTTGGAAACTGGTGAGGAAGGCAAAATGCCCGAATAATAGCTAGGGCTTGTAAAGGCTAAGTCAATTGCGCCTTTACGCACTGATTCAGCTTGTTTAAATGGTGGAATAACTTCCGGACCACCGCGCCAAACGATTTTTAACTCACCAGCAAACTTTGCATTCATGGAATCCACGAACTGGTGAAAACCTTTACTGATAGCGACTTTTTTAGGAGCCAAAGAGACCGCATTTAAGGTCACTTCTTCGGCTTGAGCCGTACCAACTGTCACCAGACAGGCAGACACTGCAAGTGCGCTAATTAGATTGTTCATTTTCATAGTAATTCTCCAATATTATTGTTATAGGTTTACCCTTGTTTCATTCGTTTCTGGATGAACAAGGGTATTAACTACTCAGCAATCATAATGACTGCGTTTACTTAAGTTATTCGACACTCACAACGGAACCTCGAATACTGTCCTGATAATAGGTTTCACGACGTTTTATGTTGACGCCGACTTTCGCCGTCAATGCCTCCGTCGATGGCCCATTCTGCAAAGTTTTCTGAGCTTTTCACCCATTCTTTGGACACCCAGTTCTCGGTACAATAATCGTCGTTACTGTAGTACTCAGCCAAACCACCGCATGGATTGTTGAAATACCAAAAGTAAGCTGACGATACAGGATGTCGCCCTGGCCCCAGCTGTGTTCCCCACCCGTTGCGCTGCAACGCCAATCCAGCACCAAACACTTCGTGAATGTCGCGCACGGTAAAGGCTACGTGGTTAAGGCCACATTTGGCATCCGGTGTTTTTAATAGAAACAAGTCGTGGTGGCGACCACGCTGCTGGCAGCGTAAAAAATAGCCTGTGCCTGGGTAGTAGTCAGACACCACAAAACCCAATTGGTCCCGATAAAACGCCAGACTCGCATCTAGGTCAGGACAAAATAGTACACAATGACCAATATTTACGGGCTCGGCAGCGGCGTATACAGGCGTTCGCTGGTCCGCTCCTCGGCCTATCTGGTCGTAGGTATTAATGGCCGAACCGGTAACCTGCACCGGCTTGCGGTCACTAACGTGAAAGCGTACCTGCAAACCCATAGGGTCAATAGTTACTAGTTCGTCCGTAGTGCTAGCCTGCCAAGTTATATTAAGCTTTTTAAGTGTCGCCAAGTCTTGCTCGGTCTGCACCCCAAAAGTCAGCTCCCTCAAGGTAGACCCAGCTTCTATGGCTGGGGCATAACCATCGGCATCTATATCCACAAGAAACACCTTAGATGCATCCAGGGTTTGGAAACAATCACGTGTTCCTTGGGTCACGGCTTGCAGGCCCCAATCTTTCCAAAACTGTCGGCACTTGTCACGCTCGGCTACGCCATAGGTCAGGCTGTCGACGCCGGTAAAACTAATATGTGTGTCGCTCATAAATTTGGGCCTTAATTAAAAACAAACCCGCCGTTAACGGGTATCGTCTGACCGGTAACAAAGTTGGCCATATCAGACAGTAAATAAACTAAACTACCGGTTACATCCTCAGCGGTTTGGGGCCGTGGTATAGCTCGTCCTTCAACGTACTGACGATGCCTTTCTTCTGGTACATAATCCGTTGCTTCACCTAACGTGAGGCCCGGACAAAGAGTATTGACGCAGATGTTGTCTGGGCCTAATTCACGGGCCATTGAGCGGCCCATAGCAATGACAGCACCTTTGCTTGCCACATAGGCCAGCAACTTAGGTGCGCCCCATAAGGCCGTATCCGAGGCAATGTTCACCACTTTTCCTTGCCCTGATGCTCGTAAGGCAGGTGTAAGCGCTTTTGTCATCTGCCAAAGTCCACGCACATTAACCGCCATCACTTGATCCCAAGTTTGGGACTCTAATTGCTCTAGATCTAAGCCGCCAATGCCCGTAGCGATAGCGCCACAATTAACTAAACCATCAACTTTCCCCAGTGCCTCAATAGCGGCATCCGCTACCGCAGTGATAGAGTCAAAATCAGCTAGATCGAGGGTCATCGGGTAAACCTGATAACCTTTAGCCTGCAATCCAGCAGCCTCAGTTTGCACCTGTTGGCCAAGAATGTCGGCCATCACCACCCGCGCTCCCGCGGCAGCGCAAGCTTCAGCAAAGGCTAAACCTAAGCCCCTAGCGGAGCCTGTAATAACAATGCCTCTACCGGCAAGTAACTCAGTCATTTGGCACCCGCTCCGCTTGCTTCTGTGCCATTGCTGTCAATCTGCGACGAAAGCGAGAGAGACCCACATCATGTTGATACAAGCGTTCTTGAGTATTGGCGTCAGGAGCTAAGTTTTCTAATATCACCTGGTCTTGCACCAACACATCCCAATGTAATGTTTCCAAAGTATGGCGATACAAGAAGCGCCAGCTTGCTTTTTCCCAGTCATCCACTTGGCGACAGCGCCAGAAAAATACTCGGCAATGGTTTGCGTCTACCGGAGTGACTAAGCCAATAATCCAGAATGATCCGCCTGGGCCATATTTCTTCTGGTAAGGGATGGATAAACGTAACCAGACGGAGCTGCTAAAGCCAACTTCTACCCAGTCAAAGTTAACTCCAGTTTGACCTTCTTTGGCAAAGATAAAGCCTGTATCTGTTGCCTCTTCACGCAACCTAGCTCTGCTATTACCTTGGTACATTGAGTGGGATTTGGCATGTAAGTATGAGCCATGCATGGGGTCCATGACGTTATCAATGGCATACTGATAGTGACACGCCCATTCCGCGCTACACAAAAAGTTGCTCCATTCATCTGATTCCAGTTGCTCAGGTAACTGCAAAGGTTCAGGGGTGGCATTTAGGTCAGTGCCAAACCATACGAATACAGCACCATGCTTTTCGACAGCTGGGTAGGAACGCACACACTGACGGCCTACCATGTTGTTTTTTTCGATAGCTGGCACGTCAATGACGAAACCCTCATTATTAACTTCCACTCCGTGATACCAACAGGCTAGGCGATCGCCCAAATTCCATCCTAGTGACAAACGGGCTCCACGGTGCGGGCAGCGATCTTCTATGGCATGGACATTACCTGCTTCATCACGCCAGACAGCTAAATTCTGTCCTAAACGAGTAATGCCAACAGGCACGTCTGCCACTTCCCAACTGGACAGTACTGGATACCAGAGGTCTCTAACACCTTGTTGTAAAATGTGTTCAACTTGAGCTGATTCTGACATGCTTAAATCTCCCTTCCTAATTGCTCAGAACCCAATCGTTCTAACTCTGCGACGAGGGTCTGAGCTGTCCAATCTTGGTCATTTTCCTGGCGTTGGCCATTGGCGTTAATATGTTCGACCAACCCCGCTAATTCATCTACACCACTGGAGTAGGCTGCTATTAAAGAGGCGGCCATAGCATCTTCATAACCATTGGGTTCGCGCACTCGTGTTTGCCATACGTAATTGCCGAAATCGCCCGGCTTTTCAATATTATTTACACCGGCTTCACCCGTGCCTTTATAACTTTGCCAAGCAGCAAGTTGGGGGTTGAATTCTGTCATCATCTATCCTTTAATCTGCCCAAGAAATTGGATCACTGGTTAAGCCTAGAAACACCGTTTTACGACGTCGATACTGCATCAGACTATCTACGCCTTTTTCAAAGCCTAAACCGCTATCGCCCCAACCGCTGAAGGGCGCACTAATACAAAACTGTTTGTAGGTGTTGATCCAAACGGTTCCCACCTGAAGCCTTTCTGCAAGTTTCAAAGAGGCTTGATGGTCACGGCTCCAAATGCCTGCAGCCAAACCATATACACTGTGGTTTGCTTGATCTATAAGTTGTTCTTCGTCGTCATAAGGCAGCACAGCTAACACTGGGCCAAAGACCTCTTCCTGACACAAACGAGAGTTATTATCTAAGCCAGAAATAATAGTGGGAAGATAATAAGAACCTGCGTCGAATTCGGCCCCGACAGGTGCTTCACCTCCACATAACAACTCACCGCCATCATCCAGCGCTTGTTGTACCATACGTGCCACTTGGGCTCGGTGTTGCATATGAATAAGAGGCCCCATCTGGGTATTCTCTAGGGCTGGGTCTGCTACCCTGAGCAACTTGGTTTTAGCCACTAAGCGAGAGAGCAATTGCTCATATAAAGAAGCATGCACAAACAAGCGTGAGCCAGCTATACAACTCTCTCCGGAGGAGCTGAAAATACCAAACATGATCCCATTCACCGCTTGATCTAAAACGGCATCTTGGCGAACTATGGTGGCCGACTTGCCACCTAGCTCAAGGGAGCTAGAAATCAAACGTTGCCCCGTTTGAATAGCCAAACGGCGGCCTACTTCGGTACTGCCGGTAAAACACACTTTTTTTACCGCAGCCTGTTCTACAAGGGCGTTACCCAATACCGATCCTCGGCCAGGCACAACACTCAACAAACCGGCGGGTAAGCCTGCTCGTTGCGCAATATCTGCTAAAGCTAATGCCATGCGTGGTGTGCATTCTGCCGGCTTCAATACTACGGCGTTACCCGCTGCAAGAGCTGGGGCAATTTTTTGAGCTTCCGATGCAATAGGAGAGTTCCAAGGCGTGATGGCTGCCACTACCCCCAATGGCTCGCTTTGCGCTAAGGTTAAATAAGTTCCGCGGCTGGCTGGCAGGTGGTCTTGATGAGCCTCAGCAAGGGCACCGAAATACTGAAAAGTTGCTGCCGAGCTAGCCACTAAGGCGTGTGTCTCGCTAATGGGTTTACCATTATCGATTCGTTGCAATTGCGCCAACTGCTCGGCTTCTTCACGTATCAGTTGCGCTATACGGTGTAACACTTGAGCTCGCTTTGCAGGGGCATCGTACCAACCCCTCATGCGCCAAGCTGAATCTGCGCTTGCCACGGCTTCCTCTACATCCGCAACGCTAGCTGTGTGTAAGCAACTGCCAACACTACCGTTAGCAGGATAGAGACTTTCATAGAAATCCCCCTGACCTTGACGCCACTGGCCGCCAATAGGAATATCTAGACTAGGTAATATACTCATGAGAAATTCACCCGACCTAAACGGCGGCGTACAGTACTAACCACACTCATGGCGGTTAGGGCTGAACTTTTAGGGTTATTCGGTAGCGATAGGCCCTCGATACCAAAGTGCAAATGGCCAAAGGCACCAGTGGTTTCTATGTGGTGTATGTTGCGATCAATATTGGGATCGGCTATAAGTTCTACCTGGGTTTTATCAAGGCCGATTCCTGCTAGAGCAACGGTAGCTGCCACATTGGCATTTTTTGGATATAGCCTGGCTGCTTCTCTTGCACTGCCCTTAAAGTGAACAAAGGGTTGAGTCAGGGTTTTTAGATCAACTTGTTCCTCGGCAGGGGTGCCGCACCAACTAAGGGGTGGTTTACGCCCACAGTAAGTTACTGAGTCTAATCCACCTTCGCGAGCTGCTTCGAGGGCATCTATCGCGCCAATGGCGCCGCTCATCAAGATGAGATTGCAATTACCTGCCTCTGCGGCAGATTGTAAACTTTGATATAGGTCTTGATCAGATAAAGCGCCAACTGAAGCGATACCCAGGTCTATGCCTGCCTTAAGCAATGCCTCACCGTGCTGGCACAATGCTTCTTGGCCGGCGACTTCAATGGCTAAGTCTATTTTTACAGGTTGAGCCAATAATCGCTCTACGCTACTAAAGACTCTACAGAGATCTATATTGAGCCGATCAGCAGCCTTGCGTTCATGGCCATGCCTACATAAGACATATTCAATGGAAACTCCATCGATTTGACGTACTTGTTCAGCCGACCAAGTTGCTATGGCACCGTAACCAATAAATAATAGTTTCATGAGCTTTTCTTCCTAGATGGTGGTCCGGCAAATAGATGCTCAAATGGACCGATTGCACTCATATCCACTTCTACAATGCTGGGCCCTGGATGTGCTTCTGCTGCACTTAATGCCGCACTTGCCTTACTAAGGCAGTCAATCTTTTGGTAACGCATGCCTAACGCTTTTGCATATAAACTAAAATCGGGAGTTAGCAGGTCTGTATTACCGCCGCGACCGTCGTAATGTGCTGTTTGGATATTACGAATCACGCCATAGCCATAATCATTCATTAACACCATGGTTACGGGCAGATTGGTTTCGGCTAGAGTTGCTAGCTCGCCCACGCATAGCTGCAGTCCGCCGTCTCCGGTTAAGCAGACCACGCTCTTACCACCTGCAACTGCCGCGCCTATGGCCATGGGTAAACCTTGCCCAATACCTCCGCCTGTAGCATGCATTGCGGTTTTTGGCAGGCTTCGATTAAGTAAGCGATTGCCCCAGGTTGAATTACTAAGAGTAATGTCTCTTACCCATATAAAATCTTCGTAATTTTCGCCAATATGCTCGGCCAAAGCACTATAAGGTGCGCCTAGTTTCAGGCAATTAGTTACTGCACTAAGCCTAGTTGCAGACACTTGGACCGCCAACTCTGGGTCAACTTTGATACGACCAACAAGCGCTTTGGCCAACGCGGGTAACAAGCTCTGGGCATCGGCCTGTATAAAACCATCGAAGCTATAAGAGTGATCCCTTGCTAGTTCATTTAGATCTACTCGAAAGCGACGCTGAGGAAGCTTAAGGGCATAACTTAAGGTTTCGTTGGAACGTATTTTACTGCCTACAATAAGCATGCCGTCACACTGTTGATACAGTTCTTCAGTGGTTTTGTCGGCAGTGTAGCTGCCTAAACTCATGGCATGGTTTTCGTCTATTACGCCACGCCCTTGAGTGGTGGTAACAACGCCAATGCCCATGTCGGCCAACGCTGTAACAGCGGTCTGAGAAGGTTTACACCCGCCACCCAACCACAATAATGGACGCTTACACTGGGCCAAAAAATCCACAACTTGCTCTAAGTCAGATTCAGCCAGTGTTGCTACGGTCTGCTCTACAGGCTTTACAATGTCTGCATTGCAGAGGGATTTTTGCACGTCAATGGGGATTTCCACATGTACTGGGCCCTGTGGGTAACTTAACGCACAGGCAATCGCTTTTGGTAAAATTTCGGCGATTTCTGCACCGCTGTTAACGCGCCAATAGCCTTTACCAATCGACTTGAGCATGCCGGGTTGGTCGGTCGCTTCATGAATATACCCCCAGTTTTTATCAACATAAAGGCTGGGTATTTGTCCCGTTAAGTGCAGCATTGGCGACTCGGCATTAGCCGCTTCAAGCAAAGCCCCTGCGGCATTACCCGCACCTGTACCAGTACTGGTTACCAAAACGCTTAAACCACCAGTCACTCTGGCAGCCCCATCGGCCATATTGGCCGCTCCTGCTTCTCCACGAGCAGTAATAAACTGAGTCATACCATGACGCGTAAAAGCATCAAGAATAGGCATGTTGTGGATCGAGATAACGCCAAAAGCCTTGTCAATATTGAGAGCCCCTAGGTACTTGGCGATCCAATCACCAACATTTGCGTTACTGTTATTATTATCGTTATTAGACATGCCGGTCTAAGCCTCCGCTGACATCTAGACAACTCCCTGTGGTATATGAAGCAGCGGGGGACGCTAGGAATACTACCGCCTGCGCTGCTTCTTCCGGTCGGCCTAAGCGTGCCATAGGTATCCCCTTTGTTAAGGCCAGTTCTGCGCTCCAGGACGGCCAATCTTGATTACTATTATCTTGTTCATGTCGCCTGTGCCATTGGCCAGACTCTACTAGTCCTAATAAAATGGAGTTCACCCGTATACCTGCAGCAACAAATTCCCTAGCCATAGACTTAGTGAGGTTAAGCAAGCCTGCACGAGCTGCCGAGGTGGCTACCATATGCGGTTCTGGCTGGGTTGCTAACAGTGAATTTATATTAACTATGGCGCCATTTTTTGACCTTTTTAACATCGGCAGTGCTGCTCTTGTGGGTCTAATTACACCAAAAAACTTCAAACCTAGTTCCGCTTCCCAGTCGCTTTCGCTGGTGCTTTCAAAGGTAGACACTCGGCCCCCGCCAGCATTGTTGACAAGCACATCTAAACCACCCCAATAAGCCTCTATCTGCGCCATCATTGCGGTGACCTGCGGCTTAATTAGCACGTCACATTGAATCGTAAGAAGCTTGCTGCCAAATGGCTGCAACACCTTTTCTGCGTCAGCTAGGCGTGTAAGGTCTCGTCCACATATGGCTACCTTGGCCCCTGACTGTAAACACAGCTTAGCCGTGGCAAGGCCAATGCCACTGCCACCGCCGGTTATCAATACGATTAACCCTTGTAAACTTGACTCGCTCATACCACTTGCCCCAATTGTTCGGGCGAACCCAAGTGATGACTAAGCTGCTGTGCTTGGGCTCTAACCATGGCAACGAGGGGGGCTTTGTCAAACTGATTTTTGCCCACTCCCATGGTGATATTGATCGCGGCTACCACTGTTCCATCGGGGCCGTAAACGGGTGCAGCGATGGCATGAATACCTGGTTCAAAAGCCGCTTCGCTTACAGCGTACTGACGCTGCCTGTCGGCTTGTAAGAGACCTTCTAGATCTGCCAAAGTTTTAGGTGTTTCATCCGTAAAGCGGGTTAACTCGCCATCTCCAAACACCTGAAGTAGTTCGTCATAACTGGCATTGATTAACAACATGCGTCCTAACACCGTAGCGTGGGCGGGTAGGCGCGAGCCCACAGTAAGGGCGCTAGCAAAGGCTGACCGCCCAGCTGCCCTGTGTAGCACCACCACCTCGGCTTGGTCTCGTATCACCAATTGCGCCGAAAATCCGCTGTCTAAGGCTAGGCGATCCACGTGGGCACGGCCAATTTCAACCAAATCTTGCTGAGCAATGTACTGGAACCCTAGGCGTAACAAACCTGATCCCAAACTATATACTGGGCTATAGGGGTCTTTCTGCAGCAGTTGAAGGTGTTCTAATGTGACTATAAGCCTGTGCACTGTTGATCGCGGGATGCCAAGAGCCGCGGTAATTTCAGGCATCGTAAGTTTTCTTTTTTCCAGAGTAAATAGACGTAATATGTCTACACCACGGACTAAGCCGGGCACTAAATAGCGATCGTTATCGTTGGTGTCAGATGTCATTCTTAGGTCCTAGAGTGTGGCAAAGTAAGTCGGCAAAAACTTGGGGTTGTTGGATATAGCTTGCGTGGCCAGCATCCTCGATCACTTTGACGGGAGCCTGCGTAAGTGCAGCAACCTGCTGGGCGGTTGCCATAGGTGTAATGGTATCTTGGACACTAGTGATCACAGCGACTACTCCACCAGGTTCGGCCTCTAAAGATGCAGGCAGATCGCCATTGGCAAGCAACCAACTGGCCGCTTGATAACCGATGATGCTAGTGCGTGACATTTCTTGCTTCACGGTCTCTAGCTGTTCAGTTGAAGCACTTTCGCTTAACAGGCCTCGATGACGGGTTTCTGCTAATACTTCAGCACCGTCAGCAATCATGGCCGCACGTCTTTGGTGTATTTCTGTACGCTCTGCGGCGGGTTTGGAACCATAGCCTAAGGCGGGATTGGCAAGTACCAAAGATGTATATCGTTGAGGGTTGTGTTGCCGTGCATAGCCAGCAATGATAGCCCCTAAAGAATGACCTACCAGTTGCGCTTGCTGTATACCCAACGTGTCTAGCCATTGCTCCAAACGCTCAACATAGGCCGCGGCTTTTGGGTGTGTGTCGGTTAATGCATCGCTGCCGCCATACCCTGGCATATCCCAGGCCAGTATGCGGTGCTCTTCTAGCCAAATTTTTGGCAGGGCATCGATCACCTGCAACCAAGAGCCGGATCCAGAGCCAATACCATGCAACAAAACCACCGCCTGCACGCCATCTTCGCGTCCAGCTTGGCGCCATGCTTGGCATGCTCCCGCAGCAACAGGCTGGGTGATTAGGTTATCCCACGTCATGCACTTTTAGCCTCAGCTGCACGCTGTTTGCGTAATGCAGTTAGTGGATGGTCGTCGGGGTAGCTGGGCAATTGTGGCTTCGGGGTACCCAACATCACGCACATCAACGCCTCCTCTGCAGCCGAATTAACCAATCCTCGATAAATTCCTGGCGGCACGGAAATTAGGTCACGCTCTTCTAGTTGCGTGGTATAAGTTTCACCATCTTGCTCTATATGAAGGGTAATCGAGCCGCGCAGCATAAAAAACACTTCTTCAGCATCATCATGTACATGCATTGGACCTTCACACCCTGGAGGCAAAACCATAGTTGAGAAGGTGAAATGCTCTGCAGCTATAGTATTAGTGTCGGTTTTAACCCCTGCTGCTCCCGTGCCCATGTAACGCATCTGTGCTCGGCGATAATTAGGGTCGTAGTCGGCTTGAAACTTGAGCGCATTCCAATCAAATGTACGGGTGGCGAAGCGTGCAATGCGCCCTTCAACCCAGTTTTCCAAACTTTCGTCTTGCGGCCTTGTCCATCCAGGGAAGGTGTTATTGGGCATGTTATTCTCTCGCTGTCTTATATGTGAGACGATGTTTTTAATATAAGACACACTATGGCCCGCTAAAAAAAAATTTGCAAGGGAAAAATACCTGAACATACATTAAGGTCACCCTATATTAGATCAATTTTTCAGTTAGGCTTTTTCATGTGTTGGGTGGAAACGGCGGGCTGTAACTCCCTATGCACATCACCAGTTTCCCATAGCTAAAGAGCCGGTATAGATGCCCAAGGAGGAAGAAGAAAAGTTGCTCTAGGCCCTAGAAAAGGCATACCCACAATAATGGCGAAATTATACTCGTGCGTGGGTGGATGATGAGCCCGCTAGTTAGCATCGTTGACCTCATTGAATGGTCAGAGATCAAACGCAGACGGAGAGGTCGACTCTTCCACACGGTAAACTTAAAGAACGGAAACGTGAACAGTTTGTTCATCGTACACACGAAGACAGGTCAACAGGTTAGTAAAGAAGCGTTTAAGTGTGCATGGACACGTTTAAAGAAGAAAATGGTAATTGCAGGTATTGAGCCGTTCAACTTCCATGATTTGAAAGCTGCTGGAGTAAGTGATGCTGAATGTAGTGATGCTGAATGTAGTGATGCTGAATGTAGTGATACTGACAGACTAGATGCGTCTGGTCATAGGGATCGTAAAATGCTTAACGTTTACGATCGGAAAACGCGTACCGTAAAGGCTACGAGGTAGTTTGTTTTCCCCGCCGTTTTCCTCGAAGAGGAAAAATAGCAATGCTTAAGCAGCTAAGTGATTGATTTAATTGGTCGGGACGGCAGGATTTGAACCTACAGCCCCCTACTCGACCCTCTTTGAATGAGCCAACATCACCAAAGCTATAAAATCCATAAAATACAGCATCTTAGATAAACTTCTTCAC
>Ga0307994_1000554_pt1 | contig 25968 bp, 24 predicted proteins | sample EllFjometagen261_FD_203171 | JGI IMG/M metagenome (GOLD analysis project Ga0307994, IMG submission 203171) | Marine microbial communities from Ellis Fjord, Antarctic Ocean - #261 | ecosystem: Environmental > Aquatic > Marine > Unclassified | place: Southern Ocean | collected 2014-11-02 | reverse complement strand
CATTTGCAGCCTTATAAATAAACATGGAAAGAAGTTCCACTATTGGATACGTTTTAATATTTGTTCTGTTCGCAGGTTTTTGGTATTTTAGTAATCAAAACGCAGAAGATTTAGAGGCTCAACAAGACAAAGCCAAACAAGAGCAAGTTATAGAGGCTGAAGAGGTAGCTGACACCCCACAAGTAGATAGCCCACCTACTCAAAGTGTAGTAGCTGTAAGAGATAGTACTCCAGAGTCTATCACTGTATTGGCTAATGATCTGCTCACGATAGAGCTAAGCTCTATAGGCGGTGTACCCAAAAAGGTAAGTCTGAATGAGTACGAACGCTATGATTCGTCTGCTCTAGTACTATTTGAAAACAATCAAATGAGTTTGGGATACACTATCCCTTTAGTTAATGGTACACTTATCAATACATTAGCTCAGAACTTTACTGTTCAACAAAGCGACGACAATGAGGTAGTAATGACTGCTAAATTAGATGGCGGTGCTCAAATAACACAAACCTATACCGTAATTCCTGGTTCGTATAAGGTAGGTTACAAAGTTGCCTTCGATGGTTTTGACAATGTAATATCTCCTAATAATAGATATGCAGAGCTCAACTGGTCTAGTAAGATTCAACTTCAAGAGAAATCTATAAAAGATGAGCGAAACGTAAGTACAGTATACTACAAATATGCTTTTGAGGATGATGTAGACTACCTGAGTGAAACAAGTGATGAGGATGACGAGAAACTACAAGGCAACATAAAATGGATCTCATTTAAGCAGAAGTTTTTCAATCAGACGCTAATAAACGAAAATCAGTTTACAGAAGATGGTATAGAAATATCAACTGTAACGCCTACTACGGATGATTATATAAAAGACTTTAAGGCTAAATTATTTATCCCGATAGAAGATAACTCTGAGGTAAGTGATATGGCTCTGTACTATGGTCCAAACCATTATCAGACCTTACAAAAAGAAGAAATAGAGTTGCAAAAAATGATTCCATTAGGTTGGGGTATTTTTGGCTGGGTAAATAAAGGTATCGTAATTCCAATCTTCAACTGGCTAGATAATTACTTTGCTAGCTATGGCCTTATTATTCTATTGCTAACGCTAATCATTAAGATGGCTTTATTCTTTCCTATGTTCAAGGTATACAAGTCTACAGCTAAGATGAAGCTGCTGAAACCAGAGCTAGATGAAATAAAAGAGCGTACAGGTGGCGACGCACAGAAAGCTCAGCAAGAGCAGATGAAGCTATACAAACAAGCAGGAGTAAGCCCATTAGGTGGTTGTTTACCTCAGCTAGTTCAGATGCCTATCTTATTTGCTATGTTCCGCTTTTTCCCTAGTAGTATAGAGCTACGCCAGGAGAGGCTTTGGTGGGCAGAAGATCTAAGTACCTACGATAGTATCTGGACATTCCCTAATGGTTTTGAGATTCCGTTTTATGGAGATCACGTAAGTTTATTTACACTTATGATGACTGCCGTTACTCTTGTATATACCTATATGAATAGCCAAAACAGTGGTCAAATGGTCGGTCCTATGAAAACCGTAATGTACCTTATGCCACTTATGTTCTTAGGTTTCTTTAATAACTATGCAGCGGCATTATCTTTCTACTACTTCCTGTCTACGTGTATTACTATCATCCAAAACTTCGTAATCCGTAAATTTGTGATAGACGAGGATAAGCTTCACAAGCAGATACAAGAAAGTAAGAAGAAGAAAGTGAAGAATAAGAAATCTGGTTTACAAAAAAGACTAGAGGATATGGCTAAGAAGAGAGGAATAGACCCTAAAACAGGTAAGTCTTCAAATTCATCTAAGAAAAAGCCGGGCAAATAGCCATACGGTAAAAGAGAATATTTTCTTGGTTAGCATAGTACTGCGTGCAGCGGCTACATTATGCGGCAAGTTTCCAACTAATGGATTTTAAGCAATAGTACAGTCTACTATTACCTAAAATTTAGGAGGTAGTTCTACTGCATTATGCCTCAAGAAGAGGTGAAGGGCCCTAAAGAAACGAAGCTCCAGTATAAGGATAAGATAGTCCTAGATAGGAGATATTTAAGCTACAATACTCCAGAACGTGTCATAATAAGAGTCTGTTTTGGACTATTTTAGCTTAATATAGGTAAAATTCAACGGGATATCCTCAATTTTCTTGTTTTGGGAATAATTAGTCTACATTTGAAATATACTTTAGAACAGTAGATGAAAAAGATATTATTTCTAACCGTACTCATTACTCTAACACTTACTGGGTTTTCACAAACGGCTGGGGATTTTTATAAGCGAGCTACAGTGAAGTTTAAGGCTGGAGATTATGCAGGTGCAGCTGTGGAGTATACACGAGCAATCGACTTAAGTAAAAGTTCTGCAGTACTTTATAGCAACAGAGGAGTTTGCTACTTCAGAATAGAACAATAGAACAATTTAACAATGCCTTAAGTGATTACGATCAAGCTATATCACTAGACCCTAAAATGGGAAATGCCCATTACAATAAGGGAAATACCCTAAAATCATTAGCAAGAAATACTGATGCTCTTATCGCTTATGACCATGCTATAAAGCTAAATGCGACAGACAAAAAGTACTTTCAGAACAGAGGTATGGTAAAAGCACTATTAGGAGATAACAAAGGAGCCATTGAGGATTTTAATAAAGTATTAGAGCTTAAGCCTACAGATTCTAAGGCATTCTATAATAGAGGTACATCCTTAGTGAAACTAGGAGAGTATAAGAATGCTAAGCTTGATTTTGATACAGCATTAGAGCTTGACCCTAAGTATTATAAAGCTTTGATTAATAGAGGTGTTTGCTTTGTGCAATTAAATGAGAACCAAGATGCTAAGAGCGATTTTACATTAGCAGTTTCACTTAGCCCTATGGATGGTGAAGGATACTACTACAGAGCTTTAGCTACATTGAACGATATTAACTTAATTAAAAGTGAAAATAATAAGAAGCTCAACATCACTTTAATTCAAGAAAACATTTACGCTCAAAAAGCAGCTTGTTCAGATTTCGAAAAGGCTAAGCAGTTTGAGTACTCATTGGCATTTGTTGCTATGAAAGAATATTGTACAGAATAATAAAATATTTATAATCTCATCATAATGTTCCGACAGATCTTTTGATGACCCCCAAAAGGCCGATTTATCGGCCTTTTTTTATTTAAGGCCGGCGAGTAAAAACTCTATTTCTCTGCTTGGGATATTAAATCGTTCCGATAGAATCTGATTAGTAAGTTTACCCTTATATATATAAGTTCCCTGACGTAATCCTTCGTGATTTCGAAGACATTCTTCTATACCTCCATCATCTGCTATTTGCATAAGTAATGGAGTAAATATGTTGCTAAGTGCATAGCTTGCTGTTCTAGAGTATCTAGATGGGATATTGGGCACACAGTAGTGTAAGACTCCGTGTTTTTCAAATACTGGCATTTTATGATTTGTAGCTTCGGAAGTTTCGAAACAGCCTCCTTGGTCTATGCTTATATCTACTATAATAGACTTAGGTCGCATATCTGCTACCATGCTTTCTGTTACAACACAAGGGCTAAGACCTATAGGGCTGCGTAATGCACCTATAGCTACATCGCATTCGGATAGGGCTTTTGCCAATATCTTGGGTATAATAGTGCTAGAATGGACTCTAGAGCCTACACTCTTTTCTAACCTACGAAGCTTTTCTAAATTATTATCAAACACTTTTACAGATGCTCCAAGACCTAATGCCGCACGCACAGCGTATTCTCCTACAGCTCCAGCTCCAATGACTACCAGTTGTGTAGGCTGTATTCCTGGGATACCCCCAAATAACTCGCCTTTGCCTGAGTTGTAATTGCTTAGGTACTCCGTCGCTATAAGTATAGATGCTCGCCCAGCTATTTCACTCATACTGCGAATTATGGGCAATGAGCCCTCATCGTCTCGAATAAATTCATAAGCGATTGCTGTGATATTTTTAGAAAGCATCTTTTTAAAGACTACTTCTTTAGTACGCACCATTTGAATAGAACTGATCAATATTTGATTTGGCTTCATATACTCCACCTCTTCCTCTGTAGGTGGGGCTATTTTAAGAAGTAAATCACAGTCATAAGCACTCTTGGCATCAGACACTATCTCTGCACCTACACTACTGTATTGCAAATCGTCAAAATTCGCTTTGTCTCCACAGCCAGTTTCTATTTTTACTTGATGGCCTTGCTCTACTAGTAGCTGAACAGCCATAGGAGTTATGGGCACTCTATGTTCTTGAAAAGTAATTTCTTTTGGGATGCCAATTGACAAGGAATTGTTGTTTTTTTTGACAGCAAATAGCTTTTCTTGAGGTTGTAAACTGGCCTCTCTGGCTAAGTCTCCAAACGACGGATTAGAAAGTGTACCCATATTCGATATTACAGTATGCAATATACGCGATATTTTATATAATATTGAACACTAAATACTAATGTTGGTAAAGTACAAAAAAAATGGCAAGCGTATCTCCCTTCCTTTGTAATATATGAATAAGTACGTAATTATCTCGTTATTAGCAGCATTTCCTTTATTTACTCTAGCTGGAGAAAATGATTCGTTATCTACTACTATGTATAGTGACTCTACATCTTTGGTGGCTATAGACAGTATAGATGATGTAGTAGAAATAGAGGCTACAGAAGATGCCATAGTATTAGAGAACTGCGATAATGCAGTCTACTTATCCTTTGACATAACACCTTTTGAGTATAATAAAATACCAGTAGACGAAGATTTATTTAGATCCCATGTTAACACTCGCGATTTTCAGGTATCTATGGATTTTAACCATTTGGTGAAAACACAAATTGATTACTTTGGTACACGCTGGCAGACTAAGCTAAAGGAAATGGTAACTAAGTCGCAATACTTTTTTCCATTGTATGAAGAGATTTTAAGCGAGCATAATATGCCTCTTGAGATAAAGTACTTATCTATTATAGAATCTGGGTTAAATCCATATGCTAGAAGTAGATGTGGAGCTGTAGGAGCGTGGCAATTTATGCCAGCAACTGGTAAGATATTTGACTTAGAGATAAACAGTAAGATAGATGAGCGTAGATCTTTAGAAAAAAGCACTAGAGCTGCGTGTATCTATCTAAACCAAATGCATAACCAATATGGCGACTGGTTAGTAGCTCTGGCATCATATAATTGTGGCCCAGGTAATGTAAGAAAGGCTATGCGACTGAGCGGTAAAAGAGACTTTTGGGGGATATATAAATATTTGCCTCGCGAGACACAGAACTACGTGCCCAAGTTTATTGCTATGACGTATATGATGAACTTCTATGATGAGTTCGGTATAGTTCCATCACCGTATGACAATCCTCTTTTTCAGTATGAAAAAGTATATTGTAAAGAAGGCCTTAATTTTAAGGTGATAGCGGAGATAGTGGGTATGGAAAAAGCCTTATTGTTACAATATAATCCTGAGCTTAAAGTAGCCGAAATACCTTACAAAGGGGATGGATATGAGCTAAACTTGCCTTGTGATTTATCTTATCTCTTTTATGAGAATGAAGAACAAATAGGAGCACTCTCTGTAATCAAAGAAGAGGAAAGGAAACTAGAAGAAGCACGCAGACCTAGTCCAATATACTATACCGTAAGAAAAGGAGAATCATTACCTGTTATTGCTAGAAAGATGCATTGTTCCGCTAGTCAACTGAAACAATGGAATGGTATAAAAGGTAGCTTAATCTACCCTAATCAGAAGTTAAAGATATATAGAAACTAATAAATATAACTTGAGACAGATTACCAAAACCTTAATTATCTTCACGCTACTACTTAGTGCGTGTAAACTTACACCCGAAGAGAAGAGGGCAATGTTGCCCTTGTCTTCAGGAAACTTAACTGAAATAGTAGTCGTAACCGACTCAAGAAATCTAGATAGCACATTCAAAGAGCATGTAATAGCTACTTTTAGTAAACCTTTAGAAGGTCATCCTCCTCCTAGTGAGCCGATGTTTAAAGTGCTTTTTACGGATGAATCATTTTTTAAGGGATACTTCCAACATCACCACAATGTTTTCGTGTTACTTACTCCAGACGGAGCTGAAAGGCTTAAGAATATATTAAATCCTGCTACTATTGACAAAATGGTCAAAGTAATTGTAGAGAATCCTACAAACTTTGGTGTAAAACAAAAGGATATTTACGCTAAGAATCAAAATATTTTTTGGCTCACTGCACCTAGTAGAAAGGCTATGCTACAAAAACTAGATCAACAGATGGATGATATAGTACAAGTAGCCCTAGATCAAGAAAATGCGAGTGGTAAAAGGAAACTACTAGGAGAGGAGCGAGCAAGCCAAGACAAATTTTACCAAAAGAGTATTGCAGATAGAGGCTTTGGTATCAGAAAGCCTAAGACGTACAGAGTAGCGATAGACAAGCCTGAATTTGTATGGTTAAGGAAATCGCCACCAGATAAAGAACTTGAACTAGGACTGCTTCTATTTGAGTCTAAATACACATCAAAAGAGGATCTAACTACGGAGAATCTGATTAAAGTGAGAAACGAATACGTTAAGAAAAATATTCCTGGAGAAATTAAGGACTCTTATATGAAATACTCCACCGCAATGCAACCTGTAACTACGGTCCAAAATTTCAAAGGTAAATATGGCGTACAAATAAAAGGCTGGTGGGATGTAAAAGGCGATTTCATGGGTGGCCCATCCTATATAAGGGCAGTAGTAGACGAGGCCAATAGCAGAATTGTATTCGCAGAGGGTTTCCTTTTCTATCCTAATGAGGATAAAGCACTTCAGATGCGTGAGCTAGAAATACTTGTAAATACACTATCGATTAAATGATAAACGTTGAAATTTGGGCGTCTGGTGGAGGTACTAATGCAGATGCTATTATGCAATACTTCAAAGGTCATTTGTCCATCAAGGTGTCAACTCTAGGTTGTAATAGGAGAGAGGCTGGAGCTTTTAGTGTAGCTACTAAGCACAATATTCGAAGTGTATACTGGGACAAAGAATCATGGAACTCAACAGAAATTTTAAGACAACTTAAAGATCGGGATATTGACTTTATAGTATTAGCTGGTTTTCTAAAGCTAGTGCCAGCTGAGGTTACTGCTCAATATGCAGGTAAGATAGTAAACATTCATCCGAGCCTACTCCCTAAGTTTGGTGGAAAAGACATGTACGGAGCACGCGTACATAATGCAGTTTTGGAGTCTATGGAAAGTCAAACAGGCATTACGATACACGAAGTGAACGAAGAGTTTGACAAAGGAAAGCTACTTGCTCAGTTTAGTACTCCACTTTCTCCTGGAGAAGAGACACTGCTGAGCATCCAACAAAAAATACAAAAGCTAGAGCATACCAACTTTGCCCCAACTATAGAGGCATGGATAACTAGCTACTCTAAGTAGTTATTTAAGTACTTTAAACTCCGTTCTACGATTTTTAGCTTTCCCAGTGTCGGTGGTGTTGCTAGCTACAGGCATAGTATCTCCGTATCCCTTATAAGTAAGTCTACTGCTTACTATCCCCTCATTTTCTAAATAGGTATATACTGCCTTTGCTCTGTTTTCTGAGAGGAACTGATTATGAGATGAGCTACCTACATTATCTGTGTGGCCTCCTATTTCTACTGTGATTTCTGGATTTTGATCTAAGAAAGATTTGAGTTTTTCTAGCTCTGTTTTACTAGCTGGTTTTAGCTCATACTTGTCGGTATCAAAGAATAGGTTATTGAGTACTACACTCTTACCTACCTGCAGTTTCTGAAGCTCTATTTGCATCTCAAAAGGCTTATCACTTGGCACATTGGGCATGTCAAAATACTCAGAGTGAAACAGGTATCCTTTTTTATCTATGGTAAGGGCATAGCGAAGATCAGCCTTTAGAGGAACCATAAATAGTCCATCATTGGTATTGGCATAAGACTCCGTGCTAATACCCCCATCTATAGGAGTAAGAAGTATATTAGCTCCAAGTGGCTTTTCCGTTGCCTTGTCAGTTATGAAACCCTTGATATAGCTTACTCTCTGAGCTTGTAGCTCCTTAGGAAGTTGAAACGTATAGATATCTAATCCTCCTTCACCATTTGGTATATTATCACTAGAATAGTAGGCTGTACTTCCATCTCTATTCACTATCATATTCCAATCATAGCCAGACGTATTTATAGGATATCCCAAGTTTTGTGGTCTTTCCCAAGTTCCGTCTGGTCTTAGTCTCGTTATAAAAAGGTCACTCTTGCCCATTCCCGGGTGTCCCTCAGAACTAAAATACATCGTAGTATTATCTGAATGAATAAAAGGGAACTGCTCGTCTTTGCTTGTATTAATATCTGCACCAAGATTTACAGGATCTTCCCAGCCTTTCTCTCCGAAACGTGCCATCCAAATATCTGTGCCTCCAAAACCACCAGGCCTGTCACTTGTGAAATATAATACCTTACCATTACTAGCTATAGATGGCTGCGATTCCCAATACTTGGTATTGATAGGTTTTTGAAGATTTAGTGGCTCAGACCAAGTGCCTTGCTTATCTATCGTAAGCCAAATGTCGCATTGTCCTTGCCCTCCAGATCTGCTGCACGATGTGAAAAAGATATAATGCCCATCCGCAGACACACTAAATGCACCTTCGTTTTCTACAGTATTAATAGGAGGGCCTAAGTTTCTTATTTTTGACCACTCTTCATTTTCTAACTTGGAGTAAAATATATCTTCATTTGGTCTACTATCGCTTAGATTTCCGGCTCTTCTGGTGATGTACATTGTCTTCTCATCTATAGCAAATGCAGGAGAATACTCTTGCTCTCTTGTATTGATATTTGGACCCATATTAATAGGCGTAATATTCACAGGATTAGCCATAGCTTTTATTGCGAAAGCTATATTGCCTAAGGTCATTCCTGCTTCTCTGGTATATTTATCTTGTGTTTTAGAAACACCAAGAAACGACTTATAGTAGTATTCAGCAGAATCTAGTTTTCCCATACCATAGTACAGACCACCTAACTCATATAATGCAAAAAAATGATCAGGTTTTATATCTAGTAGTCTTTTATAGGTAGCTATAGAACTCTTGGTATCTCCTTTCTTTTCGTAGGTGTGACCTAGAGCATCATATGCATCTAGATACCCTGGAGCCCTTCTAATTACCTGCTTAAAATAGTCAATTGCCTTATCGTAATCTTGATAGTTTTGGGCTTGTAATCCCTTATTAAATATTGATTGTGTCTTTTTAGGTAATTCTGTTTGGCCATTGGCTAGTTGTGTGGTGCCGCAAGCGGTAAACAGAATTAATGCTATCGCTAGTATGCCTATGTTTTTCCTAATTTCGTTCATATTCTATTATGTTTATATCAAATAGTTTGCCGTTTTCTATATTAAATTTAATCATAGTCCGCTTGGTATGAAAACCGTGCTTGCCTATAGCCCCAGGATTAAAATGTACAAGATCTAATTTTTTGTCCTTCATTACCTTACATATATGCGAATGCCCACAGATGAACAGGTCTGGTTTATGCATGACTAGAGCATCTCTTACTCCAGCTTCATATCGCCCAGGATATCCCCCTATATGTATCATGTATACTGTCAATCCTTCCACAGTATATATCAACTCTTTAGGGTACTTTTTTCGTATCTCAAGGGTATCTATATTGCCATATACTCCACGAACTACTACATTCTCCTCTAGTTCTGTACTTACTGAGCCGCCTCCCCAGTCCCCAGCGTGCCACACCTCATCTACATCTTTAAGATGCTTTTCTATCTCTTCTCCAAAATAGCTATGCGTGTCTGATATGAGTAGTATTCTCTTGATGCGGTAAAAATAAGTATCCGTAGACAATGCCCTATTATTGTCCAAAAAATGTTCACTTTTGCTTCCCATGAGTGTTAACCTAATTCTTGTTATCAGCATTGGCTTAGTCAGTTACCTATGCTTCACTAAAAAGCCCTTATTTGATAAGTTACTTTTTAATCCATATCAAATTTTAAGAAGCAATCAATGGTATAGATTTTTGACTAGTGCTTGGGTACATGGCGACTTTATGCATCTTGGTGTGAATCTTTATGTGCTTTATAGTTTTGGTGGATTATTAGAAAGTGTGTTTTCTGCACCTACTTGGTTTGGTAATCTAGGAGGTCTTGTCTATCTAGGTTTCTACGTACTTACGGTAATCATAGCTCATATTCCTACATTTATAAAAGAAAAAGATAATCCCGGTTATAATTCTGTTGGAGCATCTGGTGGCGTATCAGGCTTATTATTTGCCACGATTCTACTCTTCCCAAATGAGAAACTTCTTTTATTTGGAATTATCCCTATGAATATGCTACTCTTTGGTGTGCTGTACTTATTTTACACCTACAGAATGTCTAAAACTGGTAAGGACAACATAAACCACGATGCCCATCTCTGGGGAGCTATAGGAGGAATGGTAACTTTAATAGTAATACGACCTGAGGTAATACCTTTATTTATAGGGGAACTACAGAGTATCTTCTCCTAATTCTAGCCTATCATCATTGCGAAGCTGATAGGCTAGGAGTATAAAAGACTTAGAATGGTAGATCGTCTCCACCATCATCACTAAAGTTTACACCTGTAATGTCATCACTAGCAGCAGGGGCCCCAGGAGCAGAAGGTGTAGCAGCTGCAGCACTTCCTTTCTCTATACGCCACGCTTTTACGTCTGTATACCATCTAGAATTATATTCTCTACTCTCTATATTTATAGAAACCTTCACATCATCACCAGCATTCAGTTCTGCTACTTTCTCAGCTATATCTTGAAAACCTGTGATACATATTTTCTTTGGGTAATTTTCATTTGTTTCTATAACAAAATCTTGTTTTTTCCACGCTCCTCGAGTGCTTGTTCCTTCTTGTGGCTCTAGTAATTGCACTACTTTACCTTCTAATATTATATTCTCCATATACTCCTACAAGATTAATCATAGTAACTTGGAGCGGTACTATTAGGTTATCAATTTTTTTTGAACAATTTTTGGAGTCTTGGAGGTTCTCATAGCATTTGGAGTAGCTGTATTTTTTAGTTTTATCGGATCTGTATTTTTAGGTTTGGTGAATGCCGCAGTTATAGAAACAGCCATTATTCGTTCAGAAAAATCTGCTTTATGGCTAGCCTTTGGTGGCGTATTGCCAGAGATACCTTATACCCTTATAGCCATTTTCGGTACTTCGTATATAGCCATACTAGAAAGCTATAAAATGGAAATGAGCATTGGTATGGGCATAGTTTTCATACTAATAGGTCTAAGTTATATGCTCAAAAAGAAGAAGGAAGTAAAAGTTCAGGATGTCATAGAAACAGGAGCTTTAGCTAATTTTAGTAAAGGTTTCCTCTTAGCTATTGCAAATCCTCAGTTGATTTTTTATTGGTCTGGTTATCTCATCGTTTTTCAAACAGGTACTTTTTCAAATGGAAAACCATTCTTTACATTTACGGATTCAGTTTGGGATCCAACTAAATGGAGTTTTGCCATAGGAGCATCGGCCGGGGCTTTTTTGATATTATTTATCTATACTAAGTTAAGTTCCATCTACAAAGATCAGTTGCTTAGGTTGATAGGCGATAAACTCTCTAATATTATCGGGTTAGTATTTATACTTATGGGCATAATTACCATTGTTAGTAATGCGTTTTAGTCTTGCCATACTCTTCACGCTAAGCATAGTGCCAAATTGCCAGCCAAAATAGGTGCCATTAGAAGCATTTAGGATTATAGTTACTCCATAGCGTTCTACTATTTATAACATAACTGACTAGCATGAACGTGCGACCCTGAAGGGGTCGAATTTGGTGGTAATTACATTTTATATTCTATAAATATGCAATCCCAAAGGGATTTAGTTTCCGTATAAATTTCTTGTAGAGGTTATTGTGGTTCTCCTGCAAGGGACGTTGACGGAGACAATCTACGTTTTTTTTTAAAATTTGAGTTTGTATTTGAACTTGTCCCAATGGCTATCCGTGATTTTATGATTGATATAGAAGACCGAAAAATAATAGCAAGCACCTATAGAAACGGACTATGGCAAATGAAAATACCCAGAAGAATGCTGAGATACTAGTTTTTTGGTCTTAGTATCCAGATGTCTTTTTTCTTAAGTCTAGATTCATTAAACGTTTGCATAGCTTGTTCTTCTGATGACCCAGCATAAAAGCCTATTCTATAGAGATCATTATCATATTCTAAGATTTCTGCACCATTAAAAGAGGGCAACCACGTAGTCCAAAAGTCGTATGCTTGGGCATAGCTATAGGTAGAACCAATGATAATGTAATACAAACCTCTATCGGGCCTAGTGCTAGACGTTTTATTCCCTTCGCTGAATTCTGAGATAATGACTTCGTTTGGTGTAGCATTTGCTTCAGAACCCATAGTTGCATTATTTACTAGAGTGGTTTCAGATCCTGAAGTTGTATGAATCTGTGTCTGCCTCTCTACTATCTTTACTATTTCTACTGGTTTAATCTTGGTCAGTTGTGCTGAGAGGTTTTGGTTCAAGGTTGTTTTGAAACTGCTACTCTCATAGCCATCTGCCATAACTATACCTTCATATTCCTCAATGTTTTCAGCAGACTTATATATAAAATTGCCTTTTACATCTGTTACTGCAAATATCCCCATGCCTTCATCTGCATTCATTATAATATATGCATTGGCAATTCCATTGCCTATTTCATCTATTACAGTACCAAAAAGTGAGCTCACTACTATTGGTTTGTCAATACTAAGAAGCTTATTGTTTTTATTTGTTTCTCTGGTTATTAAATAGTTATTCCTGCTTTGAGGGATCAGTGAGAGTTCGTTTTGTTGTGTATTAAGCTCTATACAACTTAAGAATAGTATATTATAATCTCCTAGATTTTTGTATTTATACAGGTCGTATCCACCTTTAGAGACGTGACCATTAGAACTTATATACAGCCAATCTTCCGTAATAGTTGGATTAATATCGTTTCCAGCTGAATTTAAAGGATTACCCATATTGATAGGGTTATCAAAACTATTACCATTGAAATGACTGATGTATACATCATAACCACCGTATCCACCTTCTTTATCAGATGAAAAGTATAGCGTATTAGTGGCTACATCCATATGCGGAAACGCATAGTTAGCATTGCCATCGAATATCTTATTTGGCTTTTTCCATTTTCCTTTACTCTTATACAATAGATAAAGACTAGATGTATTCTTAGTTCTGCTAATTAAGCTCGCCACGGCTTTGTTACCATTATCAAAGTAAGATATGGAACCAAATGGCATATCTGTAACACCTCGCATTACTTCAGTTCTATTCTTCAAGTTGCCGTCACAATCTTGATCATACATCATCATGAGGCCATTTAATTCAGTGTATATTTTATCTCGAAAAACGGTAGGATTAGTTACTGGGTAGCTAGTAATGATGGGATTTGCAGGATAGCTAACATTGCTACTCAACACCTGATTTATTTGTTCGATGGTTGTGAGCTTACCAGATTCTTTAGCATATACTTTGTAGAATTCTTTAGCTAAAGCTGGTTTACTATCTATGTTTAGTGTGTTTGCAAATAGCAAGAAATCATTAGGAGTGAAATTTCCTTTTTCTAACTCAGAATAGAGCATTGCTTCGGCCACTATGTAGTCCCCATTATTATAAAATTGTCTAGCCTTCTCTATACCTGTGGCAGATTGAGAGAGTTTAGACTGGAGTACATTAAGTTCTGGAATTTGGGCAATAGAGGTGCTCAGAAAACCAATAAAAGCGATTGCTAGATAGACGTGTTTGCTCATGAGGGATGCAAATTTCGTTAAAAAAAATCAATTTCACTATTGAGCAGTCAAAGCAATGCTTCTAGCAGCTATGAAAGCACCGCTCCAAGCGGCCTGAAAATTAAATCCTCCGGTGACAGCATCTATATTGAGTAACTCACCTGCAGCATATAGATTAGGTTGTCCTTTTATTCGAAACGAATCAGGTTCTACAATACTTAGGTCAATTCCCCCAGCTGTTACGAACTCTTCTTTGAAAGTGCTTTTTCCTGCTATTTGAGACTCAAACTGGCATAGTGCATAGATCAATCTCTGAATACCTTTTTTTCCAATCTCAGACCAGTTAGTATACTCTTTGAGTTCTGCTACCTGGCATAGATAAAGCCACAGTCTTTTTGATAATCCATGCTCTTTCCAAGACATGATTCGCTCTTTTGGTTTGTCAGTTGTGTAGCTTTTAAATAGCTCTCTTAGTAGATTGGCATCATAAGATCCCCAATTAATGACAAGTGTAAATCGATAGTCTAACTGTGAGAGTTCTCTAGCGTACCAAGCACTAATTTTAATTACTGCAGGAGCACTATACCCTACATGTGTAATTAGCAAAGGGCCATTTTCGCTACTATTTTTTATTTCTTTAATACTAACAGATGACTTTTCTACACTCACCCCTGCAAGATCTACTAGACTATGATTCTTAGCCTTGAAAGTGAACAGTGATGGGAGAGGAGGTACTATTTCAATACCCTTAGTACCCAATAGATTATAGATACTAGGACTACTGCCAGTGCATAAAACTAAGTAATCACAAGTCACTGCTAATTTATTGAATTCCAGTTGCCATCCATTTTCTACTTGAGTAAAATTCTCTAGTCTATGACTTAGCTTCACCACCACACTGTGCTTACTGGCTAGGGTGGTTAGGCAGTTGAATATAGTATGAGAGGAATTGGTTTGTGGGAACTTACGGCCATCGTCTTCACATTTCAAGGGCACTCCTCGTTCTGTAAACCATCTTTCGGTATCATTAGAAGTAAATTGCTCAAAGACCGGTAATAGGAAGTCGTGACCTCTTGGATACTGTTTAGTAAGTTCAATAGGGTCCGATATCGTATTAGTCACATTGCATCTTCCACCACCAGAGACTAATACCTTGGTGAGTAGCTTGTTACTACCTTCGTAAATAGTGACCTCTAAATTGGGATTTTGCTCAGCGATATTTATAGCTGTAAAAAAACCTGCTGCTCCACCTCCGATTATTGCTACACTCTTACTCATTTACATCTGAAAAAACTCAATAGTTTCTGTAAGCACCTCTGCAAATGCTTTTGTAATCTTTCTTTCTGTGAGTGGATGTTTGGTATTAAAAGTATGATCGGCTTCCTCTATTTCTACTAGAATGGAGTGATGTACCTCACCATATATAGTATGTGCATCTGTTAAGGGCACTACAGTATCACTTTCGCCGTGTACTATGAGCAGCGGGCAGTCAATGTTTTCTAAGCTAGAGCCCAAGTGCAACTCTTTAGCATTTTGAGCATAGGCATCTACGAACTGGAAGTATATAGGCATATCTACGTTTGTGCGAGCGTTAGGTATGTAGTGCACACCTTCTTTTCTCCAACTATTTACCTCTTTTAATTCTAGGTATCGCTCTAGGTCAGATACGCTAGCCCACGTAGCACATTTGGTTATCCTTTTGTCAGCTGCAGCTCTTAGTAAAGCTATGGCACCACCTCTGCTATGTCCTATTAGGAATATCTTCCCGTTCCAGCCAAAATCAAAGGAAGATGATTTTTTTTCAATGAAATCTATAACAAGACCTAAATCATCTAATTCTATTTTAAAATTATTATTACCAAAAGCCTCTAGATCTTTAAAATCTGTAAGATTCTCTGGCGTAGTACCGTTATGCGAGAAGTTAAACTTGAAGAAGGGTAATCCTTTTACCGCAAATATTTCTGAGGCTAGGGGCCAAGCCCCCCAATCTTTAAATCCTTTGAAACCATGTGCGAAAATCACTATAGGCACTTCACCTGTATACTTGGCATATGTAAGATCTGCCGTAATTAGCTTCTCTTTACTTCCTTTAAATTTAAATTGCTTTCGCTCTATCGGACTACTCACCTTTGCATTATTTTAAAGGTAGCGTTGGCATTGAACTTGATAGCCGCATCGCCTACTCTAATTATTTCTATAGACATATATATTGGGTCATTAGGTCTATCACCTCTTCCTCGTGGCACATTTCCCATAGCATCTACTATATTTTGACCTATTGATACTTCCCCGAATATATTATAAGCACCATCTAACCATGGTGTAGCTTTGTGCGTTATAAAGAACTGACTACCATTGGTATTGGGTCCAGAATTTGCCATACTAAATATGCCTGGCTTATTGTGTTTCAACTCAGGATGAATCTCATTTTTAAATTTATACCCTGGTCCTCCGCTGCCTATGCCATCTGGATCTCCACCCTGAATCATAAAACCTGGAATAACTCTATGAAATATTAGACTATCGTAAAAAGGTGTACCAATAGTTCTTGCCGTATTTTCTAGAGTACCTTCTGCTAAGCCAACAAAATTGGCAACTGTAAGCGGTGCTCTGTTCATATATAGCTTACCTACTATATCTCCAATACTCGTTTTGATATATGCATAAATCCCATCTTCTTTTAAATCGGGTTGCTTGGCTTCTATACTCACTAGTTTGAGTGTAGTTGTTGATTTATCTGCGGCTTGCTTTTCTTTAGGTACTTGAGTTTCAGAAATCTCTAATTGGTATAAAAATCCTTTAGTGGCTTCAAAACCTTCAATCTTTTGATCGAGCGTAGTCCATTCAGTAGCCTTTTTAGAATACTTCACTTGTAAACAAGTACCTGTGGCACATTCAGATTGCTCACTATTTACCCAAACAGTTTTACTCTGAGGTTTTTTACCCTTGAATATAGAGCAAGAACTTATGACTAAAAGTGTAATTAATAATTGATGTACTTTCATGGCCGCAAATGTAGAAAATACAATGTTTACTCATCTATTTTTTCAATAATAATGTGTCAATTTCAGTCTCTGAGTGACTGAAATAGCATTAGGATTTGAGAAATATTTTTTTGATCTGGATGTCCTGAGTACTGCGGTATAGAATTAACAAGGGTATTCTTTTTTGATTGGTACCTAATGTGCTAATCTTGCAGTCTTGTATGAGTTTAACAGCTGAAATAGAAAAACGCAAAACATTTGGAATCATTTCTCACCCAGATGCAGGTAAAACTACGCTTACGGAGAAGCTCCTACTATTTGGGGGTGCTATTCAAACTGCGGGTGCAGTAAAGAGTAATAAAATCAAAAAAACAGCGACTTCCGATTTTATGGAGATAGAGAAGCAGCGTGGTATATCGGTGGCTACTTCGGTGATGAGTTTTGAATATAAGGGTAAGAAAATTAATATTCTAGATACGCCTGGGCACAAGGATTTTGCTGAGGATACATATCGTACACTGACAGCAGTAGATAGCGTAATACTAGTAGTAGACGTAGCAAAAGGAGTAGAGGCCCAAACTCGTAAACTAATGCAGGTATGTAGAATGCGTAATACGCCGGTGATCATCTTTGTAAATAAAATGGATAGAGAAGGTCAAGATCCCTTCGATATACTAGAAGAATTAGAAAATGAGCTGCAAATCACCACAAGACCACTTAGTTGGCCTATTAATATGGGGCGAAGATTCAAAGGTGTATTTCTTCTTCACGATAACTCATTAAACCTATTTGAAGCAGATAAAACGAAAAAGGCTGCTGACTATGTTCAAATAGAAAACTTAGAAGATGAACGATTAGATAAGATAATAGGAGAGGATGATGCCAATCAACTAAGAGAAGATGTAGAGTTGATTAATGGTGTTTTTGAGCCTTTTGATGTTTCGCTATATGAAGAGGGACTATTAGCTCCTGTATTTTTCGGTTCTGCCCTCAATAATTTCGGGGTACAAGAGATGCTAGATACATTCGTAAAAATAGCTCCATCACCTAGACCGCGGCCTACAGATAAAAGAGAAGTAGAACCAGATGAGAAAAAAATGACTGGTTTTATCTTTAAGATACATGCTAATCTGGATCCGAACCATAGGGATAGAATTGCATTTTTGAGGGTGTGTAGCGGTACTTTTGAGAGAAACACATTCTATATTCACCCACGTACCGGTAAAAAGATGCGTTTTAGTAATCCGTATACTTTCTTAGCAGACAGTAAGGAGGTAACTCAATTTGCCTATCCTGGAGATGTAGTAGGGTTATACGATACAGGAAATTTCAAAATAGGTGACGGACTTACAGAAGGAGAGGAACTTGTGTTTAAAGGTATTCCAAGCTTTAGCCCTGAGTTATTCAGAGAGGTAGTCAATATGGATCCAATGAAGAGTAAGCAACTTGAGAAGGGTTTAAACCAGCTTACAGACGAAGGTGTAGCTCAGCTATTTACACAACAACCTGGTAATAGAAAGATAATAGGTGTAGTAGGTGAATTACAATTTGAGGTAATACAATATAGACTAGAGCACGAGTATAATGCCAAAGCCAGATTTGATTCTGTAAACTACCATAAAGCGTGTTGGATGACTGGAGATAAAGACAAGATAGCCGAGTTTATAAAATACAAACCACAAGATGTGGTACTAGACAAAGATGAAAATCTAGTATATTTAGCTCAAACAGCTTACCTATTACAAATGGCTAAATCTAACAATCCAGAGATTGAATTTCACGAAACCAGTGAGTTCAAAGTGTCTATGGCCTAGTCATTTAGCTATATTTTTTACACGTGGTCTGTAAGGATGAATACTTTTCGCAAAAAAAACTAACCATTATTTAAACGGTTAATTCGCGTATACGTTAAGAGTTCCTTTCTTTTTAGATAGGTACTCAAAGTATACTGTTTTGGATCCTAGAATGAAATACGTAAAATTCTTTTCTGCGGAGGAGTATGTATCTGAATTAGATGCCAGAATAATTACATTGTTGGCTTGGGCACTAAACAACTCTTCTTGTACAGTGAAGTAGAGAAAAGGGTCCGTTCCATATTGCGTCCAGTCATCATTGATAAAACGAAGTCTATTTTTTCTCCCTACATCCCTTAGTCCCATTCTGTTGTATTCCATAAAATGGTACTGGTCATTACCGCCTTTGGCTACGCCTAATTCACCACGGTCATTTAAATAGACAAAATACTTTTTACCGTATATTATTCCTTGTAATTCATTCAAGTTTATAAAGAGACCTCCATTTGCATCTTCGTTTATCTCAATGACTGTGGGCTTTTGAATAACATCTGAAGACACGATATGGTCAAAGTACTGAAAAGGCATTTCACTAAAATATTCTAATTCTAGTTGACCATTAAACTTAGCTACCCAAAAACCAATAAAGTTATCGCCAACCTTAGCAGTAGGGTACTGTTTGACAAATGCTAGATCCAGTTTGCCTACTAGATAAAAACCATCTTTGCTAGGCACCATACCAAAAATACGATGATCTACACTACTATTATACGTGAAACTAGTATAAGCTAGCCCCAAGTCTATTTCTCTCTCCAGCGTATCTCCAGTTTCTAAATCATATTTAGAAAGATACAGATGCATAAGCCCGTGATTAGGCTCTAAAACTCGTGTAGTCGTATATGCAGTACTCTGCTTCGCAAACTGTACTTTGTACTTGTTTGCTACATATTTCTTAGGCATATCCAGTACTTTCACTATCTCTAAGCTACCATCATCTTGCAAGGTGTGTTTTAGCAACGCTCCATCTTGCGAGGTAAGCATAGAAATAGTAGTCCCTTCAAGTCCCCATGCCGTTGCATTTTCAGCTGCTTTAAGTTTCAAGTTTTGAGATTGCAATATTGCTCCGCTTATGCCGTCTAGCTTAGTTATAATGGTTACTTTGGGTTGCTGCTGTATTAAGAAGATTAGGGAGTCGTTTCCTAGCAGTTGCACTTTATTAAAATGATACCCTCTTAATTTGGATATAGCTAATGTGTTTTCCCAAAGGGTAGAGCCATCATCGTTTATAGAAGTAAGTTTCACTTCATTTCGCTCACTCTTACTTAGTAGCACAACATGAGTACCTAGTTGCTTAGCTCCCAATAGTCCAAAATGAGTTATAGTCTGTTTTAGAGTCTGACTAAAGCACAGATGAATCAGAAGTAAGTAAAGTAGGGTAGTAGTAAGCCGCATACATAGCAAAAATAACTATTTAATAGAGTGATACAATTAGTAAAAGAACACAAATGAACTATCTAAACGTAAAGCTTAAATACTGCGTACTACCGTTTGAGGCAATGCCTTCTATACGAACCTGGCCTTTATAAAATTCTAATAATTCTATCAGTTGAGCAGGATCGTTCTGAGCTTCTCCATTCACTTTTACAAAAATAAAACCTTCAGAGACGTTCATTTTACGAAGTTTACCTGTAGAGATATTAGTCACTTTTACTCCATTTTCTATTCTGAATGTTTTAGCTTCTAGTTTAGATATAGCTTCAAACTCACCACCAAGGATTTTACTTATTATTGATTCTTTTTTAGTGATTTTAGTTGTGCCATTTTTATTGACCAAAGTAAGTTCTAGCTCCATCTGTTTTTCGTTTCTAAAAATCTCAAACTTTACTATATCCCCTGGTCTAAGGTAAGCAATACGTTCATCGAAGGTAGATTTACTATCAATGATCTTCTCATTTATTTTGCTGATTACATCACCGACTTCTAGCTTTTTAGCAGCCTCATCATTCGTCCCAGTTATTCTTTTTATAAGTACGCCATTGCTTCCGAGTTTCTCACCTATATCACCATCTATATCTACTACATCGGCACCTACAAAACCTCGCTGCACTTCACCATATTCTCTCAAATCTTCAATAGTTTTTAGCACTATGTTACTAGGTATAGCAAAGCCATAACCTACATAACTGCCTGTTTTACTGGCTATAGCAGTATTTACACCTACTAGGTCACCTTTTAGATTTACCAATGCACCTCCACTATTCCCTGGATTAATAGCTGCATCAGTTTGTATAAAAGACTCTATAGGGAATTGATTATTTACGATGTTTATATTTCTTCCTTTAGCACTTACTATACCAGCTGTTACGGTACTGGTAAGATTAAAGGGATTTCCTACAGCTAGTACCCATTGACCTATTTGTACATCATCAGAATTACTAAACGTAATTGGTTTTAAATCGGTCGCTTTTACCTTAAGTAAAGCTAAATCACTACTGGGGTCAGCACCTATAAGTTCAGCACTGTAGCTTTTTTTGTTGCTGCTCAGTACTACATCTATTTTATCCGCATTAGCTATTACGTGATTATTTGTGACAATGTATCCATCTGCACTTATAATAACCCCAGAGCCAGTGCTAGCCACTTTGCCTATACGTCCAAAAGGATCAAAACCAAAACCCCAAAAACCACTAGACTGATACTGCTGAGACTCTGTTTTTATGAATACCACACTCGCAGTACTGCTCTTGGATGCATCTATAAATCCGGTCTCTAAATTTGCCATTTCGGAAGTATTGACATTCCGATAAGGCGTTTCATCACCTTGTTGTATTACAATAGTGGTGTCGGTATCGAACCAAGTTTTATATGCAAATGCTCCTAGAAATGAGGCCATTAGGCAAACCACAACTAAAAGTAAGGACTGACTTTTTTTCATATTTCTAACTATTCGAAAATTTTGCCAAACTCAAAAGCCTAATAAACCTCAGCTTGTACGTATATTTTTTTTACTGGATGCTCAGGGTCATTGGAGTAGACCGTTATAGCTTTAGATTGAGAACCCTTTTTATATAATGAATCAAATTTCACATCTACTTTTATACTTTCTCCTGGAGCTATTACAAGCTTAGAAGGGGCTATAATAGCACAGCTGCAATCCGTATCTATCCGTCTTATCATCAGGTTTGTTTTCCCTGTATTAGTAATATCTATGTTTCTTCTAGTAATAGCACCACTCTTTACTTCTCCCATTTGTATTTTTTCATTGCTAAATACTATGTGAGGTGCCTTCTTATAATCTCGTTTCTTCCACTTGCTATAATCTTTCTTGTAGTTTATACCTACCGTAATTTCTTTGGTAGGGAAAAATTTATCATTGGTTTCGAGCTTCATAACGTCCGTGTTTTTACCAACAGTATCTAGTACCTCTACTTTTAATAATAATGCTTTAGTCTCACCTACTTTTAGAGTAATCGGGGTATTGAGAGTCGTAATATAAGCAGGGCCTTGAGTAAAACCGCTTATGATTATATCGTTGTATCCATCATTTGATAATAGTACAGAATCAAAAAAAGTCTGACCTACATATCTATCTCCCCAGTCTAGTCTTATTTTGTCTAGTAGCAAATATCCGAATTCACCTTTGTAATATGCATTTGGGTCTCGCTCTGCGGAAGAAACTATTTCTGCGGTAAATTTTAGTTCTACTTGATAGTCATCAGAGTAGTTACCTATCACATTCACATATTTAGCTACATTACCTCTTATACCTTTAGGGTTAAACTCCACACTAATATAGCCTATAGCTCCCGGGGCTATAGTATCTGCAGAGCTTTTAGGATTGGTACACCCACAAGCTGCGTCTATAGATTTGATTACAAAGTCCTGAGTACTCTTATTTGTAAATTCATAATTAGCTAAAACTATACCTCCTTCTACAAATATTCTACCAAAGTCTATGGTTGTTTTTTCGAAAACGATGTCACTTTTTTTAACTTGAGCTGAAGAAGACCAAGCAATAAAAAAGAAACCTAGAATAAAAAATAATTGCTTCTGCATATTGTGTTTCAAAGAAAATGACATTTAGTTATCTATAATTATGAAGTAGATGAAATGTATGTAAAAAACGTTGCCTACCATTCCAAAAGTTATCTTTACTTTCGCTCTGTGAGTAACGAAATCTTACAAGGCAATGCAGATGATTTCTCAGATTCTGAGAAGGACATTGAACGAGTTTTACGACCGATATCTTTCGAAGATTTTGCGGGACAAGATAAGATATTAGAAAATCTAAAAATATTTGTACAAGCAGCTAATCAGAGAGGTGAAGCACTAGATCACGTTTTATTACACGGCCCTCCAGGTCTTGGTAAAACTACCTTGGCTAATATTATAGCCCATGAACTAAACAGCAACATTAGAATAACTAGCGGCCCGGTTTTAGAAAAACCAGGAGATTTAGCAGGTTTGCTTACCAACTTAGACGAAGGTGATGTACTCTTTATAGACGAGATACATAGACTAAGCCCAGTGATAGAAGAGTATCTGTACTCGGCTATGGAAGATTATAAAATTGATATAGTACTAGATACAGGTCCTAATGCTAGAAGTGTACAAATAGGTATAAGCCCTTTTACACTCATAGGAGCTACTACTAGAAGTGGATTACTTACTTCTCCGCTTAGAGCTAGATTTGGAATAACTAGCAGATTAGAATACTACGATAAATCACTGCTAGCACAAATAGTGGAGCGGTCTTCTAGTATTCTAAATATGCCGATAGACCATAAGGCTGCTATAGAAATAGCTGGCAGGAGTAGAGGCACACCTAGAATTGCTAATGCTCTGCTAAGAAGAACTAGAGATTTTGCTCAGATAAAAGGAGATGGTACCATAAGCTTAGATATAGCACAGATAGCACTAAATGCTCTAAATGTGGATGCTCTCGGCCTAGACGAAATGGATAATCGCATTCTCGCTGCTATCATTGATAAATTCAAAGGAGGTCCTGTAGGCTTAAGCACCATTGCTACAGCAGTGAGTGAGGAGGCCGGAACCATAGAAGAAGTATATGAACCATTTCTTATAAAAGAAGGTTTTTTACAACGAACTGCGAGAGGCAGAGAGGCTACAGAGTTGGCTTATAAGCATCTTGGCAGAACTATGACTCGCGGTGACAATCCAAGCTTGTTCTAGTGCTATGCTTCTAGCATCAGCACAAAAAAATACCGATAAAGTAAAAGAAATAGCATCACAATTGGGATTTGCCTATTGTGGAATTAGCAAGGCGGAGCATCTGGAAGAAGAAGAAGTGCATCTTACTAACTGGTTACAAAAAGGGTATCACGGTAAAATGCAGTGGATGGAGGGTCATTTTGATAAACGAGTAGACCCAACTAAGCTCGTAGAAGGTGCCAAATCTGTGGTCTCTTTATTATTCAATTATTATCCTGAAGAAAAGTATGATAATGAAGACTATAAAATATCAAAGTATGCATACGGTGCAGACTACCACCACATCATAAAACATAAACTAAAAACCTTTTTGCAGCATATCTCCACAGAAATAGGTGAAGTAGGAGGTAGGGTGTTCATAGACTCAGCTCCTGTACTAGATAGAGCTTGGGCAGCTAAAAGTGGCCTTGGTTGGATAGGTAAAAACACTATGCTCATCACCAAACAAGAAGGAAGCTTTTACTTTATAGCGGAGTTAATTATTGATTTGGATCTAGTTGCAGATTCACCTACTACAGATCATTGCGGTACTTGCACAGCCTGCATAGATGCTTGCCCTACAGATGCTATAGTGGCTGACAAGGTAGTAGACAGTACAAAGTGTATTTCCTATCTTACTATAGAGCTAAAAGAAAATATACCTGCATCCTTTAAGGGGCAAATGGAAGGCTGGGCATTTGGATGTGATATTTGCCAAGACGTATGCCCTTGGAATAAATTCAGCCATGCACATACTGAAAGTGCTTTTAATCCTCATCCAAAACTGAAAGAACTGCACCAAAACGATTGGGAAGAACTAACAGAAGAAGTTTTCAAAGATGTATTTAAAAAATCTGCGGTAAAGCGTGCTGGATTTATGAAATTAAAAGAAAACATAATTTTTTCAAAAGGGGAATTATCTTAGCGGCTGTAAGCAGAAACTCCTTTTACTAATAATTGAATGAATACTTCACCAGAAGAAGAAAGCTAGAAGGATAATTCTATAGAGTTAACCACTTAGGCACGTTACTTGTTTATAATAATACCATGACCAGACTATTAACATTTATTTTATCCGTTTTTATTCTAACATCATCTTTTGGAAATATAGGTGATGACAAGATTGACCCCAAAAAATTTGACCATAAATTATATGAGAAGGTCCTATTACTGAAAATCAATGCTTACAGGAAAGAGAAAGGAATTCGTCCACTTATGTCCAACTCTATTATATACAAGGTTGCGGCAGATCAAAACACTTTTTTGAAGACTAAGAAAGAGATAACACATGATCAGCCAACCGCAGGCAAAAAGAATGTTCAGGAACGATTAGTTAGCTATATCAATGTAAAAAACTATAGTGTGGCTGAGAATATAGCTCGAAGTTTTGTACTGCGAAATACTCAAAACTACCTAAGGAATGGTAGTACTAAAAAAAGTGTAGCCACCACGTATAACGAGGCGGCTACTTATATGCTCAACGCTTGGATAGCAAGCGAATTTCATAATAAAAACTTACTCAATCCAAATTATCAATTGAGTGGGATTGCTTCTTACTTCAATCCTCAAAATTATTCACTTACTGCTGTGCAAGTTTTTGCATCTATAAAGTAAGTCAGCTATTTAGTGCTGGTGTCCCTCTGGTCCGTGTACGTGACCGTGAGTTATTTCTTCTTCTGTAGCTGCTCTTAGGTTAGCTATATCTCCAGCAAAATGTAAATCTTTACCAGCTAATTGATGGTTGAAATCCATAGTAACTTTATCGTCTGATATAGCTTGTACTACACCTACCATTGGCTGACCATCTTGGTTTGTCAATTGTAACTGTGCTCCAGCAAATACTTCTGTGCTCATATTTCCATCTACTAAAAATATAGCTTTATCTAGATCTACTACAGCTTCAGGATTCAGCTCTCCGTATCCTTCGGCAGCAGGTACTGTAAAATCGTACTTGTCTCCTTCTGCTAAGCCTTCTAGTTGCTTCTCGAAACCAGGAATCATCATTCCGTGACCGTGAAGGTAAGTAAGAGGAGTATCTCCAGATGCATCAACTGGCTGCCCTTCTACTTCTAATGCGTAATTTACACCTACTACGGTGTTATTTTCTATCTTCATTGGTGCAAAGGTATAAACCTTGTTTTACTTTCAAACCTTCAAGGTAAATAATATCTT
>Ga0307994_1000553_pt1 | contig 25971 bp, 24 predicted proteins | sample EllFjometagen261_FD_203171 | JGI IMG/M metagenome (GOLD analysis project Ga0307994, IMG submission 203171) | Marine microbial communities from Ellis Fjord, Antarctic Ocean - #261 | ecosystem: Environmental > Aquatic > Marine > Unclassified | place: Southern Ocean | collected 2014-11-02 | reverse complement strand
TACGAGTCAATTGAATGTAATCAAAGCTTCTACTTTCTGAGGCGTAACGAGGTGCATTTGGTGTTACCTGTGATATTTGTATACAGACACCACGATCATCACCACCATAGAATCGGGTTTGTTTAATCTCTGTTGTGGGTACGTTTCTTAGTTCAGTGCTCATTCTACATACCTGCTTATCTCAGTCTGGATGTTACAGATAACCGTACCATGCCAACCTGTTAGTTTATTCTTACTGACGGTTAAGTAGCGTGAGGTATCTATTTCAGAATCATCCACGTCACCAGCTTCATGCTTGCCTATACCTATACAAAGGTCTAGCTCTGCCATCTTACCTATCTTGCTGCCTTCCATATCAAAGCCTGACAGACGTGTACGTCCCTTGGCATCGTTACTGGCTTGGCTAACTGCGATCAGGGCACAGTCATACTTCTTGGCAGTCTCACGGAGTCTTCTATACAACTCACGAAGACGCTCATGGCCTGCACTGAAGTTACCACCAATGTTAACCTTGTCGGCTTGGTCAATGATAAGTACGTCAGGCTTCTCTTTATCGACATATGCTTCTATCTTGTTTAGATCCCAATCCTGTACCTCGTTCATGTCGAAGAGGTGTTCAATGCTATTAAAGGAGTTCCTAGCAGCCTTTGGGTCAGCTACTACCTGCTCCCTAGTAAAGCCTGACTTAGCTTGGATAGCACGAAGCATGGTACGACCTGTGTCTTCCTCGTTGCCTAGGTACATTACCTTAGCACCCTGTTCACAGAATCCACCCGGCCCAGTACAGATAGACACAAGGAAAGCAGTCTTACCTGTCTCTGGTAATGCAAAGACACAACCAAACTCTCTAGGGCCAATGCCATACACATGACGGGATAGGGTGACGATGTTAAAGCGCCAGCGGTTGTCGTTGGTAACCCGGGCCAGTAGTTCAGTGATGTCCTTAGTGGTCTTGTCACCAAAGTCAGTCGGTAGGAAGCCTTCCCTAGTCTTATCCATCAGGGTATTCAAGCGTTCCATGGCTGTGTCGTTACCATCAGCCAGTTCAATACCAATGTTAGCTACCTTAGTACCGATGTGACGCTGCCATAGACCATGGAGGATATCAGATACTACAGGAGGGGACAGTGGATCGACGTTCACGACTAAGCCCACCAATTGTGAGAAGGCGTCTGCTTCGGAGCGGGTTGCCACAGGGTTGTTGTTCTGCCAGAGAGCTTCAAGGTCACCCGAGGTTAGATCATGAGCATACTTGTCATGAGCTTGGGTGATTACGTTGTAGGCTTCCCGTATCTCGTCCTCGAACAAGTTCTGAGTGAGATTAGCTTTGTTTTCAGTATAGAAATCGTATGAGAGTAGGGATTTGAGTAGTCTTATGTCCATAATGGGTACTTATATAAGTTTTAATTGAGCTACAGGGTAGCATGGTGAGCGGACAATAAAAAGCCCCATCTTTCGACGAGGCTCCAATTAAGTACGGGTAATGTATTACTTAGACGATAATACTTTAATGATTTCATCAGGTTGGCAGTACTTCAGATCATTGATAATAAATCTAACCGTTGTGGGTACCAAACCTTGTAGATGCTTCAATAGAATGACAGCCTTCTTCTTGGCATCATTGTCTAGGCAGATAGTCAGGGACTTATAGCTCATGAGTAGCCGTTTCTGGTTAGTGCTTAGGTTAGTACCAAGAATAGATACTCCAGTATACATTCCAGTAGCTGCCACAGCACACGCAGATGGAGCATCCTCTACTATGACACCATGCTCAGATGTCCCGACACTTAGTACACCTGTAGTATCCCCGTAAGACATCCACTTAGGCAATGCACCACACATGGATCTTCCTACTGCACCTTTACCATCCTGCATGAGGAACAAACAACGATCACCTGCTGGGTCATACTTAATACGGATCAAGCGTTCAGTTAAAGCATAGCGACAATTGTTCTCGTCTATGTAGTTATCTACCCTAGGGTGGTGTTGTGGTGCTGATAGTATCAAGGGGACTTCTCTCGTTCTTTTCTTAGAGAGTTGTCGTATGTTTGCTACTCTATCCCTTACTCCTGCTAGGCCGTAGCCTTTGTGGTAGGCACCCCTCGCTGAACAGGTTGCTTTATAACAGTTCCACAGTAGTACACCCTCTTTGTTAGATAGGCTTAGTTTCTTCTTCCCTGAACAGAATGGACAATCAATCGATTTAGATTCACCATCAGCTAACTTAATTGACTGTAGTAACTCTGATTGTTCTCTAATGCTGTACATATCTCCCCCTTTGTTACCTTATTGGGTGCTCGGCCCCGGGGCGGCCTCGCTTTTATATCATGGATATTCCGCCCCGTCAATATAAATCTTAACCAAAGCGTTTATTCATAGCAGACATGGCCAATTTAGTCGTAGGTCTAACGTAAGTGGCTAGAATCTCCCTCGATTGGTGTCCCGTGACTGCTCTTAGTTCATCCTCAGTACACCCGTTCTCTGCCATTTCAGTTGCACCAGTACGGCGGAGGTCTCTGAGTTGTAGATGGGTAGGCACTGTGGCAATTCGCCTCACCCTAGCAAAGTACTTGACTAACAGATCCTTACTGTAGGGCTTGCCTGTCGTCTCGCACACGGCTATAGTCCCTTCCTTCGCAGTACCTAGGCGTTCTATAAGACGGGGGGAGGCTGGTACACACATTTCAGTGCCTGTCTTCTCCTGAGTGTAGATAAACATACCATCTTGGTAGTTATCCCACTGCAATTGCCTCATATCACCCGGCCTAGCACACAAATCATAGGTTAGCAGGGTTATTGTACCCAAAGAGGGGTAGCCAAGCCTATCTGCTGTCTCAATGACCTCCATGACCTGTTCAGGAGTCCACAAGACAGTTCTACAAGGTAATTCAGGTATATTCATGCTTGCAAAGGGGTTAGCCTTCACTTTGTCATGCCTAAAGCTCACATTGTACACCTTGCGTAGTACTTTGATCACATGACTAGCCCTATGATCACTGTAGTCCTTTTGGATTTGAGTGTAGAGCCTGTCTGCTTGTGTTGCAGTGACAGTTTTAGCCTTAAAGGTACCAAAAGTAGCCTTAGACTTGTCTAAATGCAGTCCTGTAGCTGTTTTCAGACACAAATTGTAGTGTTTTTGACTGTTTTCCTTCAGTTTGAGCCACTCATGGGTGGTTTTATAGAAGTTTATGAGGTCAGCAACACTCTCTTCTAACAATGCAATTGCATTACCATGCATCTTACGGTGCAAACTGAACTCCAAGTGTACCCTTTGGCAGTACTGGATAGCTTCATCCTTCGATGGGAAGGCTTGGTAGCTTAAATTGAGGGCATTTCTGATCCCTTTGGACGGGTTGAAGGCATATTTAACCCTACCACCCACTAATCTTCGTTCTTCTAGGTACTTTGTCATCCGTATAACTCCACAGTTATGAGTTCGTGTGAATGGCCACAGTAACTAAAATAAACTGGCACGTCAAGACCATACTGCTGTTGACCCAGACTACCCACTGTAGTAATATGTATCTTGTTGAGAGTACTCCCTCCCACTTTCAACACCTGCTTGGTGCCTCCTCCTCCCCCGAATGGCACCGTCTTCACCCCTCGATGCCCTTAACCGGGAATACCGTCGAGGGTTTTTTTATGCCTCGCCTTTGAGTAAATCAAATTGAAAAAAGACTGGCACGTCAAGACCATACTGCAATTTTCAGGTTTGATATTTTTCATATAATTCATATATATATAAACCCCTTGGGGTGGGCCGAAAAATAAAAAAAATATGAAATAATCCAGATTAATTGAAATAAAGTGCTCAAGTCCAGACCAATCTGAAAGTTAAAATATATCGAAAGTGATAATGCTTTATCGTTAGATATAGCTAGTTATCAGCCAATTTGAGTAAGCCCAAAACAGGGCAAAAAAGACCTAAATAAATCAAGCTGAGAGGCCTTGTTTTTACTCCGCCCCGGCTAAACAGCAATTAAAATATTATTCTATTCTATTGATCCGGCGGCGCTGCTATAATTTCAATAGGTCGGGCCGTGGTGGTTCGGCTATTCACTAGCAAAAAGGTTTTAATTATGAATACTCACCTAAATTTATTAGACACTGGCAACGGTAACACTAAAATAAAAAAGACTAACAAGGGCGGACTATATAGAGTCGCCAGCTTGTCATTAATGCCAGACCGGGAAATATGCCCCGGATCAAAAGCGGCGGGTTGTTTTGAGAGTTGCTTAAAAGGGGCGGGCCGTGGTCGGTTTGATAATGTGGCAGCCGGTCGGCAATGGCGCTCCAACTTATGGCATATAGACAAGGGGCAATTTCTGGAACGGTTAACCAAGGAATTGAACAACTTTGATAATCTATGCAAAAAGAACGGGGTTAAGCCTGCGGTTAGATTAAACACAATTTCGGATATAGCTTGGGAAAAATACGGGGTGCCACAATCATTCCCTAATATCTATTTTTATGATTATACAAAAAGAGCGGCCCGGATAGGACGCACCCCTAAAAACTACCAGTTAATGTTTAGTTACTCCGGGCGGGCACAATATAGTAAGCAAGTAACGATAGCATTAAAAACCGGGGTGCCCATTGCCGTCGTATTTAAAGACACTTTGCCCGCTGAATTCCTAGGGCGGAAAATAACCGACGGGGATTTGTCCGACTTGGTTAACAGCGCAGCCGGGGCGGTGGTGGTGGGATTGCTTGCCAAGGGATCACTTGCCAAACTAGAAAACAACGGCTTTGTAGTCGATAATAATCTAATCCCCGCCGCTATGGTTCCGGCATGAATAGCCGCCCGACGTTAACGCCACTATATACAGGCATCGGCTTTGTGGTGTTTTGGGGTGGTATTATTTGGTTTATGGCGGGGTAATGCTTTACTCCGGCTGTATTAATGTATTAAACTGTAATTCGTTGCCGGGGTGGTCTCGGCAGCATAACTAGCAAAAAGGGTTTTATTATGAATATGCAATCTAACAGCAATATATTTTCAATTGGTTCTAGTCGTGGTTTTTCATGGCCTGAACTAACAGCCGAAACCGATTTCAACGCGGAGTTGGTTCCTATCTATACAGGGATTGAAGACGCCGACGGGATCGAATTCCAACAATTAGATAAAACAATAGGCCGGGCCGTGGTTCGCGATGATAATGGGGCTAACCTTGGCATTGTCGGGGCGCGTTATGGTATCGCAGAAAATGGGCCTATTTATCAGATGATGGTTGAGGGTGCCGAAAAGGCATTGCCAAGGCATGCATTAAACGGCGTTACATTAAAAGAGTCCTCAAGTTATGGCGGCCAATTTACCCGCATTGAATTATTGTTTGATGGACTAGGCGCAGATATACGCCAGCTCAATGGATCATCTACACAATTGCTTTTTAAAATAGGCTTAACAAATAGCTTTAATGGCTCCGGGGCCGTTCGCCTATTTGCAGGGGCGCAGGATCTGTGGTGTACCAACGGCTGTACTAGTGGCGAAATAAACAAAAAGGCCGCCCGGCATACGTCGGGTTATTCTGCGGCTATCTTTGCCGGGTTTATCGAAAAGCAATGCGCGGAGTATGTGACGCGGGTTAGAACGTGGCAGCAATGGGCATCGAATAGCATCACCCCGGATCAAGCCGAAATGATTCTAAATGAAAACGGCATGGCAGGCCGCAAGGTCAAAAGTATGATGGTACAGTTTGAACGTGAAGCCGCCGACCGGGGCGCATCAGTTTGGGCGCTTTACTCAGCCTTGACTAATTACGCCAGCCATTCGAGCGATTTGTTTGGGGTGCGTAATTCTACCAACGTCGATAATATTGCCATCACTTTAGATCAAAGAGAGCGCGAAGTTGCGAAGCTGATCGAATCCGATTCATTCTTGCGGGTTGCAGCGTAATGCATGGCTTTATCCTTTGCTTGGGCATAGTGGCGTTTATCGTCGCTTTTGCTTGGGCGGGTCACTCCGATTATCAAGACGCTTTGCAGGCTGCTATTTTATATTGTGATAATGTCGAAGCGGGTATATGGCCCGACTTTGATAAATCCTATCAATATTGTGAATCTAACAGGGCGCAGGCTTTGCTATTTTCAACGCGAGGTGATTAATGTTATTTCGAGACTTGAACCCGGTGGAGGTCGCAGAGTTCAAACAATGGGCTATAGACTTTTATATACCCGGCGAAGTAATCGAGCGCGATATCTGGCACCCCGTTTTAGTTGCGGAATGTGACAGGATCAACGCCGCCGATAATCCAACCGACTAGCTAACCCTAGTTAAACCCCGAAGCCCCGCCATTGTGTGGGGTTTTTTTATGCCTGCTATTTAATAGGGCCTTGCCTAGGCGTGTTAGTTCCTACCCTATAGGGTAACTAGGGTATAGGTTAGAACGTGCAGTAGGCGGCATTGTGTGGGCCTTGTATAAGGTAGGCCGGGATAGTTCCGGGTTAATAGCGGATATCGTACACCCCGGGGCGCCGCCCTCCGCCGTTTAATATACGTCTACCGGGATCGCTTATAAATCACCGGGCGGATACTTCCACGTTATGAGGTCGCATTGATCAAGCCCAACAGCGGCGGGCACTTGCTCCGGCTAGTGGTTTATTTGTTGATCAATCCCGGCGGAATATCCTTGGCAATACCCGGGGCGGGTTATTATTATTTACTTGAGATGGTCTGGAAGCCCCGCCATTGCTCACTATCCGGGCCGGGGGGGGCCGGGCAACCGCCACCGGGGGGGGTACCCGATACCGTATACAACCCTAACCGAATATCGGAAAATGGAGACTGTCAACGACCTAATAACCCACCCAATAACAACCAATCCCTACCGTTCAAATACCGCCAATGTAAAATGCCTAGCGCCCGTTAGTAGAACCGGGGAGTATCCTACTGTCAACCGTCAACAGAGTGCCTGTATGTACCCATAACGCCCCTTAAAGGGATGCCTATTGTACAAATTACACTACAATATAGCTCATAAGGACTATAATGTAGTCTATACCATACAATGGTTCCCATTAGAGTTGACTTAATTAGCTAGATGCAGTACCCTAAGAGCATGACTCGCCTATACCGTGAGTATATGCAGCAATATCGGAGTCTCCATGACCCACGCTAGTGACACAACCGCAATAGAAATCTCCCTAACAGTAGAAAATGATCTTGAAGTAGATAGTGATGGTCGTTTCTTTGTAATTACCTATATATTCCCTGATGATAGTGAAGACTCGGTTGAAGTACGCCTAGAGTTTGATCATATCGTAGAGAATCTCATTGAATTCTATGAGGAAGAACACCTCCCTGCTGGATATCATCAGCTATACCTAATCGCACATGAATTAGAACGTCATGCACATAACCTACGGGATATTGCAGGCAAGATGGAAGGTAATCATTTACACGGAGATTTATTCGATGAACTCTAGCACCCTATTTGACCCTAGTTTGATGACACCACTAGATTGTTCCCAAGTAGGCCGTATAGGAGAGCACCTAGTTACGGCTATCCTCTCTGGTTATGGCTATGAAGTTCACCATACGGCTGGAAGTGGTTATGACCTACTAGTAATGCTCCCGGATCAGAAAGGGGTAATTCGAGTGGACGTTAAAACCAAGAAAGCCGCGACAGGAGCACGGCTATATAATATTAAGAAGGGTAAGACGACTACGTTTCGAGAGTACGAGTCTGGGGTGTGTGATGTGTTTGCTCTAGTCTGCCTAGAAGATACCTCGGTTACCTTTGAGAAGTGTGATAACTATGACGGTAAGACTTCCATCTACCTAAATAGAGTTGCTCACCAAGAAACATGTCCTTACACTGCATGGCAGTTAGCTATCGGTAATGACTTAGACATGGCTATTGCCTCCTAGAGTTATACCTGTATATTATAGGTAGTCGGCTCGGCAAACGCCTGTGTATTTTATCATGGATCTCCTCCATTGTCAATACTCCAACCCTAGTATTGGCAAATCACTGTGGCTCACTGCACCCCTTGCAATTGAGTCTCAGTAGTGTTATAACAAATACCAAGACTTAAAATGTCCCTACCTAAAAACACAATAAACCTAATCTACATAAGAGCCGCTATAGATGCGGCTACTGGCGTCCACCTTAGTTTGTTGGATACCAAACGATACCTCATTGAAGAGGGTTTCATCACCGCCACTCAGGCGAGAGAAGAGGCCACAGTGTTTCGGGGGTATGGTGAATTCTACGACTACGACTATTCGGATAACAAAGACGATGGTCAATCCACCAAAGAACTAAACTTCAGTACCGAAGAAACCTATCGAAGGAAAAGGTGACTTGGTGGCATATACACAATAGGAGATAAGCGGTGAAACAATCGAACTGTGGGGCATCTGTTAAATCCACATCAAAAGTTAAAAAGATGAATACAGGTGGTTTCATGAAGATCGGTGATGGTCTCCAGAAATTAGATGTTAACAAACAGGATGAAGGTATGGCAAAGGGCGGATTAGTTAAAGCAAAGAAGAAGAAGGCTAAAGGCTACAGTTCTGGTGGCATGGCCGAAGCCAAGCGTAAAGATAAGCAACAAGAAGAAAAAGACTCCAAGGGTTCCAAAAAGTATAAACGTGGAGAACTTGTTGAGGCATCTAAAGGCAAGCTGGTAAAGAAGAAAAAGTAATGGCTGATAAAAAAGATATTACAGATATGCAGGAAGCCTTCCTAGAGGCCCTGTGCAATGAAGCTAGAGGTGATATCCGTGCGGCAATGAACGCAGCGGGTTATTCCCCTAACACAAAGATAAGTGAAGTTGTTGGGCCACTGCGTGATCAGATCGTAGATAGGGCCAGCATGGTACTTGCTATGAATGCGCCCAAGGCGACTTATAGTATGGTAGACGTATTGAATGACCCGGGTGCGATGGGGGCAAGGAATGCAGTGGCAGCAGCTACGCAGATACTTGATCGTGCAGGTTTAGTTAAGAAAGAATTAGTAGAGATTTCAGGGCCAGCAGGGGGAATATTTATCTTACCACCAAAGAGGGTAACCCCAACCGATGACAGCCCCGAAACAGACGAGTAACTGGCAGGATCAGAAGCGTCCCAATAAAACCTCGAAGATACCTTATGGGTATGCTGTTAGTGAGGAGGATGTTTTAGTTGCAGTAGCTGACTTTACGATCATTGGTTTTGTTGAAAAGGCCATGGACTTCCTAGATGATGGGCACTCCTACCGTGAAGCTGCTAGGTGGCTAAGTGAGAATGCAGGGCACTCTATCTCTCACCAAGGCCTAGCCAACATCTGGAGAAGGCATAGGGGTGACAATAATCCCCGTGTAAAAGAATTAGCAAAGCGTAAGAAAGCAAAGGCCCCTAAGACCAAAGAAGGCAAGGCCCTAAAAGAATTAAAGAATAAGGAAGCGGGGACTAAGCGTAGTCTGGCTGCAACCAACAAGAAGATCAAGGCACTCACTCAAGTGACCCAGCCTGAGTCTATTGGGGTACCTATGGGTACCTTTAGTGACTCATTGGACTTTGAGGCTACTCCCACAGAACGTGAGATTATATTTGCGCCTAACGAAGGCCCACAGACAGAATTCTTAGCAGCATCTGAACGAGAGGTTCTATACGGCGGTAGTGCGGGTGGTGGTAAGTCTTATGGACTACTCGCTGACCCAATGCGTTACTTTGGTAATGGTAACTTCAATGGCTTGATACTTCGTCGTACAAACGATGAACTTCGAGAGTTGGTGTGGAAGTCTCAGGAGATCTATCCGAAGGCTTATCCGGGTGCTAAGTGGCAAGAGAAGAAATCACAGTGGGTATTCCCTAGCGGGGCTAAACTCTGGATGACTTACCTAGAACGTGATGAAGACGTGTTGCGTTATCAGGGACAGGCCTTCTCTTACATTGCCTTTGACGAATTAACACAACATGCAACGCCCTTCGCTTGGAACTACATGCGATCCCGATTGCGTACAACAGACCCAACCTTGCCTATTCATATGAGGGCAACGACGAACCCGGGTGGCCCCGGTCACTCTTGGGTTAAGAAGATGTTTATAGATCCTGCACCAGCGAACCAGAAGTTCCCTGCAACGGATATAGACTCAGGTGATGTGTTAGTTTATCCAGAGGGCCATGCTAAGGCAGGACAGACCCTATTTGATAGACGGTTTATCCCAGCATCCCTAAAAGATAACCCATACCTAATGGAGGGTGGCCAATATGAGGCTAACCTTCTTTCTCTGCCGGAAATGCAGCGGAGACAATTACTCGAAGGTGATTGGGCCGTAGCAGACGGTGCAGCCTTCAGTGAGTTTAGAAACAAGATACATGTGGTTGATCCATTTGAGATCCCAGATGAATGGAGACGGTTTAGATCCTGTGACTACGGTTACTCGTCTTACTCCGCCGTACACTGGTTTGCCATAGACCCAGCCTACGAAACCCTTATCGTTTATAGGGAATTGTACGTTAGCAAACATACAGGTCGTGACCTTGCAAAAGCAGTCATGGCCCTTGAAGTTGGGGAGCAAATGAGTTATGGTGTGCTCGACTCTTCCTGTTGGCATAACAGGGGTCAGATAGGCCCATCCATAGCAGAAGAAATGATTGCTTTGGGTTGCCGCTGGCGTCCATCAGACAGAAGTGCAGGTGCCCGAGTAGCGGGAAGAAACCGACTTCATGAATTATTAAAGTACGATGAAGAGGCTCAAACTCCCGGCATAGTGTTCTTCAATACTTGTCGTCAGATTATAGCAGACCTCCCCGTGATCCCTACCGACCCTAAAGGCGGTGATGATATCGATATTAGATATCGCAGTGACCACACCTATGACTCCGTTCGATACGGAGCAATGTCCCGTCCTAGATCCTCTTCTCCTTTTGAGGATTGGGGCAAGAAAAATACTCAGGCTTACCGACCAGCAAGTCTCAAATTTGGATACTAAATAAATGGCGATTGTAGACAGACCCGAAGATATGAACATGGAGGAAAGTGCTCTCGGACTAGAGGATACTAAATCCCTAGAAGACGAGGCATCCCTATCAGGCCTAGTGGGCTGGATCGAAGGCCGATACAACCGCTCCAATGAAGCAAGGCAGGCCGACGAAGCTCGTTGGATTACTGCCTATAGAAACTATAGAGGATTGTATGGCCCCGATGTTCAGTTTACCCAGCAAGAGAAAAGTCAGGCTTTCATTAAGATTACTAAAACGAAAGTTCTTGCAGCGTATGCACAGGTCGTGGACGTTCTTTTTGCAGGCAGTAAGTTCCCGATTGGAATTGAGGCTGCGTATAAGCCTGTTGGCGTTGATGGATCTTTACACTTTGATCCGAAAGAAGTTACCGAAGATAAGCTAGGTGAAATGACGGGGGCTGCTCCAAAGTCCCCTACCGTATCTCGCCCAGAACTACTTAAACGGTCTGGCCCATTCGCTGATCAGTTAGGTCGAGTTGACGAGGGTAGCCTACGCCCCGGTTCAGGTAAGACACCAACAGCCATCACATTCGAGCCTGCTAAAGAAGCAGCTAGGAAGATGGAGAGAACCATACATGATCAGTTAGATGAAAGTGAAGCTAACAAACATTTACGATCTACGGCTTTTGAGATGTGCCTATTTGGTACAGGTATACTAAAAGGCCCATTTGCCCTTCAGAAAGAATACCCTAAATGGGATGATGAAGGTAACTATGATCCAACTTTCAGGACTATTCCCAAAGTAGAAGCTGTAAGCATCTGGAACTTTTACCCAGACCCTGACGCTAGGAATATGGCAGAAGCCGAGTACACGATTGAACGTCATCGGTTAAACCGCTCTCAAATGAGGGCCTTGAAGAAACGTCCTTTCTTTAGAGGAGAGGCAATTGATGAGGCGATTGATTTCGGCCCTAATTATACTCCCCACTATTGGGAGGACACTTTAGAAGATAACGACATGTCCTCCGGCATTGAACGCTACGAAGTACTCGAATACTGGGGCATCGTAGACGCAGAGATTGCAGAAGAAGCAGATTTAGACTTACCCGACAACTTCTTAGAGAACGAAGAGATCCAGATTAACGCTTGGGTTTGTAATGGCCAAGTATTACGCCTAGTGATTAACCCGTTCACTCCTATCCGTATTCCTTACCATGCTGTTCCATACGAGCTTAATCCATATAGCTTCTTTGGTATTGGCTTGGCAGAGAACATGGAAGACACCCAAGAGATCATGAATGGCTTCATGCGTCTTATGGTAGACAACGCTGCTCTTTCATCTAATCTACTTATTGAGATTGACGAAACGAACCTAGTGCCGGGACAAGACATGAGTGTTTATCCGGGCAAGGTGTTTAGACGCCAAGCTGGAGCACCCGGCCAAGCTATCTTCGGTACCAAGTTCCCTAACGTAACAAACGAGTGCCTACAGGTATTTGATAAGGCCCGACAGTTGGCTGACGAAGCTACAGGTATGCCATCATTTGCTCACGGCAGTACAGGCGTGATGGGTGTGGGTCGAACCGCATCTGGTATGTCTATGCTTATGGGTGCCGCAGCGCAGAACATTAAAGCCGTTGTGCGTAACATGGATGATTACTTACTAGCTCCCCTAGGCAGATCTTTGTTTAGCTTTAACATGCAGTTCAACTTCGATAAATCTATCAGGGGTGACCTAGACGTTTCAGCTAAGGGTACAGAAAGCCTAATGCGTAACGAGGTACGTTCACAGCGTCTGTTGCAGTTCATGCAGATGACAGCGAACCCAAGCATGGCTCCGTTTGTTAAGTACGATTACGTCTTACGAGAGATTGCAGCATCTATGGATCTAGACGAAGACAAGGTTCTTAATGATCCAAGAGAAGCGGCTATCCAAGCTGAGATGATGGCGTCAGTTGCGGCTCTTATGCCACAGCAGCCACCTCAACAGCAACAAGGAGGAGAAGGCGGTGCCCCGAGCGTTAACGACCCCACAGGAAATGGCGGAGGCAACATAGCTCCGGGCAACGCACCTGAACCCGGCACTCCCGGATTTACAGGCGCAGGTGGTGGAGATAATGGCGGACAGCCTCCTCCACAGCCCCAAGGTCAACCACCACAAGGCCCACCACAGTAATGGAAAAAGTTTTAGCTAAATCAATACTACCCTTAGTTAACGACGTAGAAAAGTATCCTCTCTTACAGAGGTATGTAGAGAATCGTATCGACTCGATGCGGGCATTTTTAGAAAATACAAAAGATCATACCAAGCTAATGGAACTACAAGGCGCTATTGCAGAATTGCGTCGGTTCCAGACATTGCGTGATCAAGCTCTGGAGGGAGCAAAATAATGGAAGATACTTACACAACTAAAGGTCGCAAGGTTTTTGAAGACCCCGAGACAGGGGATAACTTCTCTGAGCGCACAATTACTTTTGAAACAAAGTATGGTTGGGTAACCATCCCTACCGTTAATGCAGAAGGTGAGCAGTTCTCTCAAGAAGAGTTAGAAGCATTCATCGAAGAGAATGGCCCGGTAGATCCACTTACAGGTGAAGAATTGCCTGTATTTGATAGTGAACCTGAAGCCAGTGAGTATGCTCAAACCCGTAGCGACGGCCTACTGCCTGAAGTAGCGGAGGACATCCCCCTCCCCCCAGACGCAGGGGTACCCATCGAAGCACCGATGGAGGAAGTCCCTATCCCGGAGGAGTCTGCCCCTATTGAAATGTTCCATGGTGGTATGATGATGCCAGAGATGATGGTAGGCATGGACGAAGAGTCCGGCAACCCAGTACCTCCCGGCTCTAGTGAAATGAACGTCCGTGACGATATCCCAGCCGCTCTAAGTGATGGTGAATACGTCGTTCCAGCAGATGTAGTGCGATGGCATGGTTTGAAGCATCTAATGGAAATGCGTGACGAGGCCAAGATGGGCCTTATGGCGATGCAGATGGAAGGTCAGATCGAGACTCTTGAAGAAGAGTACGAAGAAGATGAAGAGTATATGGAGGATGAAGACGAAGCCTACGAAGCAGACGAGGAGGAGTATGAGACTCCCGAAGGTAACTCTGTAGACGTTGCAATTACCACCATAGAAGAAGAAACCCTTGAAGACGAGGAAGAAGACCCCTACAAGTCCACAGATGGCAAGAATACTTATCGTCCAGCAGTCAAGTTTGCTATGATGAAACGCTAGTTTGCAGGCCTCGGGCTACCCGCAGAACCACTAATCATTCCGATTAGTCTACTTTAACGGCCCCCCCCACGGAGAACACATGGCTAAATACCGAAACGCATATCGGGACGAACCCGAAGATGTAAAGGAACTAGTACGAGAGGTACCTGACGAGGGTACTCCTACAGGATCAGATGAAGAGTCGTTTAAAAAGCGATATGGTGACCTACGCCGCCACATGCAACAGCAAATGGTACAACGTGACCAAGAACTCTCGCAAGTAAAGGCACAACTTACCGATGCAACCAAGGGACAGATCAAATTCCCTAAAACTGCCGAAGAAGTTGACGCATGGTCAACAAAATACCCTGACGTTGCTAAGATAATCGATACTATTGCCCAAAAGCGGGTACAAGAAGCGGTATCAGATGCCAACGTAGAGTTTGCTGAGATTAAGAAGCAGCAAGCAGGTATTAAGTCCGAAAAAGCAATGATAGAACTACGGAAACTACATCCTGACTTCGATAAGATCAGAGCACAGAAAGATTTCCATAACTGGGTAGTAGAACAGCCTACTTCTGTTCAAGATGCCCTATATAAGAACAATACAGATGCCAGAGCGGCGGCTAGAGCGTTAGACCTCTACAAATCCGACAAAGGTATCCGTAAGGTACGTCCTAAAAGCGCCAGTGATGCCGCACAGGCCGTAGGTAGAAGTGGAGTTGCTGCCCCGTCGGGTGGTAGGTCTATGTTTACAGAAAGTCAGGTCGAACGCATGACAGCGGCTGAATACGATAAAAATGAAGCTAAAATCATGGAATCAATCAGTAAAGGGCTGTTTGAGTACGACGTTACTGGCGGAGCGCGTTAAACCACTTGCTAATTAACTAGTAAATGTGGTATAACAACCTTGATACCATCCCCCCGAGCCGAGGCTTATGCAATACTGGAGTTGTTTTCCTTATATGCATAGCCTTCTACCTCACCCCCCTTTTCAGAAGAAAACTCTAAAGACACCTAAGTAAGTTTGGCCCTTTTCCACAAAGATACCCAATACAACTTAGCCCTTAATGAAGTATTCCATTCTGTTTCGTTTCGCCGCTGGTGGCGTATTACGGCATGTGTCGGATACCCCCAAATTTTAGTGGCACTTTAACTTAACATCTATAGGAGATGCAACATGGCTTTCGCAAAAGCTAGTGGCTATGCCAACTTACCAAACGGTAACTTTAGTCCAATCATTTATTCACAAAAAGTCCAAAAGACTTTCCGCAACACATCTGTAATTGAAGATATTACCAATACCGATTATATGGGCGAAATTGCTTCATATGGCGATAGTGTTAAGATCATCAAAGAACCAGAAATTACTGTCTCAGATTATGCGCGTGGCACAGCAGTGGCCGCACAGAACCTAAGTGACGGAGATTTCTCACTTACCATCGACCAAGCGAACTACTTTATGTTCAAGATCGATGACATTGAAGCTGCTCACAGCCATGTTAACTTCATGGACTTAGCGACTGACCGTGCCGCGTTTAAACTTCGTGACACCTATGACGCTGAAGTACTAGGTTACTTATCTGGTTTCGAGCGTAATGCTGGTAACACAGCTTGGATTGCTCGTACTGCCGCTAACGGCACTAAGGCTGATTCTGCTGCTGGTGCTGACGAATTGTTGCTTGCTAACAAGTTAGACATTACCGATTTCGGTGGTTCTGACATTGGTGGTACTGAAGCAGCAGCCTTACACGCATTGACTTCTATTCCTCTTGCCGCTGGCGGTGGTTCTGGTGCTATCACTAGTCCTCTTGCAGTTCTTAACCGAATGGCTCGTAAGATGGATGAAGCTAACGTGGACACAGCAGATCGTTGGTTCGTTGCTGATCCAGTGTTCTACGAATTGCTAATGGATGAAGATTCTAAATTCATCAATAGTGATTTCGGCGGTGGCGATGAACTTCGCAACGGTCGTGTAGGCAGCGGTCTTATCCGTGGCTTCAAAGTGTATAAGTCTAACAACCTACCTTACATGGGTACTGGTGCGGGCACTTCTGCCTCAATCGGTTCCGAAGTGAACTTTGGTACTGTTGTAGCAGGACATAAGTCTTGCGTAGCTACTGCCCAGCAGTTGGCTAAGACTGAAAGCTACCGTGATACAGCATCTTTTGCTGATATCGTGCGCGGAATGCAGTTATACGGTCGTAAGATCCTCCGTCCAGAGGCTCTAATTACTGCTAACTACAACTTAGCGTAAACCACTAGGGGGTATCCTTCTTCGGAGGGGTGCCCCTTTTTTATCTATAGAAAGAGTAATTTGACCCATGGCATCCACTTACCTCAGTCTCACCAATCGATTGCTTCGTAAACTAAACGAAGTTGAAATTGCTGAAGCCGACTTTAGTAATACACGGGGAATCCAAACCCTAGCTAAAGACGCTATCACTGATGCTATCGGTCAAATTAATCAAGCAGAATATGAGTGGCCATTCAACGCTGCTCAACACACACAAGTTTTAGCCGTGGGTCAGGAAGAGTATTCTTGGCCTGAGTACTTTAAGGTCGTAGATTGGAATACCTTCCAGCTACAAAAGAATGCATCATTAAATGTTAACCACAAGATGCTTGAATTCATAGACCGTGATATTTACTACAAGAAATATAAAAGTACTGATGATGACAGTAGCACCGCAGGCGTATCCATACCTGCTGTTATTGCACCCTCCCACGGCAATGGCTATGTGGTAAGCCCCTCCCCAGACCAAGCCTACACAATCCAGTTCAAGTATTATATGAACAATGTGGGCCTATCTCTGCACGGGGATACAACTCGAATTCCTAACTCATACGACAATGTGATTATTGACGGTGCTTTGTACTATATGTATATGTTCCGAGATAATCCTGAGTCAGCTACGCTTACTGCTCAAGTATTCCAACAGGGCGTTAAAAACATGCAAGGTATCTTTATCAATAAATACGAACGTGTGTATGACACCCGGGTGCCTCGTAAGTCAAGATCAAGCCAAGATTATGTAGGTATCTGATATGGCTGATCGCGTACAGTCCTACAAGGTAATATGCGGCGGCGGGCTTAACAGTAACGAGAATCATCTAGATCTAAGTGAAAATGCCCCCGGCTCCGCTACCCGATTAGTTAACTACGAAGTTAGCCTATTTGGGGGATACCGCAGAATTGAAGGTTTCTCTCCTTACAATGCTAATGCCAACCATCAAGAAATAGACCCCGTTAATACCGAGGGTAAAGTCTTGTCTGTCGCAATCTTCAAAGACGACAACCTAGACACTACAGTCATAATTGCTACCCGTAAGGTTAAGACCTTTACCTACACAGCCACGGCATCCCAGACAGCATTTACTGGCGCAGATTCAAACTCAAGAACGCTAGACATTAACAACGCAGCTAATACGGTTGTTACAAAGACTACGGGTTCTACCACAACAACCCTAACGGTTAGCACTCACTATAGTATCAGCGGTAACACAGTTACGCTGGGTACGGGTGCAACAGTAGGGGACACCATCACAGTAGATACAAACGAGTATAAATACTATCGTTATGTAGCCTACTCAGCATGGGCACCCTATACCACGGGCATAGTACACAATTTCAAAGATGGTGTTAGAACAGTCTCTAAACTTCGCCACGTTAGCTTTAACTTCGGCGGTGGTAACAGGATATGTTTCGTAGACGGTGTGAATAACGCTGTTCTCTATGATGGTACCAACTGGAAAGCTATCAGCCCAAGTGGCTCTGGTGGCAGTTCAAGCCCGGGAGGCCCAAGTGCCTTAGCCCGACCTGAATTGGTTGATGCATTTGAGAACCATCTATTCCTAGGTGGAGATCGAGTCGCACAGGCGACAATAGCCTACTCTGCCCCATTAGATCCTCTTACATTCACATCAGCCGCTGGTGCAGGTCAGTTAGCCATAGGCTTTGACGTAGTGCAGTTTAAACCGTTCCGTGGTGACCTATTTGTATTTGGTGATAACGGAATTAAGAAAGTATCCCCTGACGTGACTGCTGGATTCGTGTTAGATCAGATTACTACCAACGTAGGTTGCATTGCCCGAGATTCCGTATTGGAGATTGGTGGTGACCTAGTGTTCTTAGCACCCGATGGACTACGCCCCGTAGCGGGAACAAGTCGAATCGGTGACGTTGAGTTAGAGACTATCTCTAAGAGCATACAACAACTACTTACTGCGCTTCCACAAGACTACGATTTATCTACCCTCAATGGTGTGGTAATTCGCAGCAAGTCCCAGTTACGTTACTTCATAGGTGACGATACTACCTTTACCACCGATAGCTTCGGCATCATTGGTGGTCTTCGGTCGGCTGACCAAAGGTTAGGTTGGGAGTTTGGAGAGCTAGTGGGCATTCGTGCCAGTTGCTGTGCTTCGGCATATGTTAACTCAAAAGAGCTAGTCCTACACGGTGACTACGACGGCAAGGTCTATCAGCAAGAGACTACCAACCAGTTTAATGGGGCAGACATCCTATCCGTATACACCACGCCCTTCTTTGACTTTGGAGATACCGAAGTTAAGAAGACCATGCGTAAGGCCAACACATTTATACGGGCTGAAGGCCCTCTGACTTTGAACATGGCGGTATCGTATGATTGGGAAGATCCCAACACAGCCAGCCCTAGTTCCTATTCGCAAGAGTCTAAAGGCGCACCAGTACGCTATAAAGGGAAGAACATTAATTATGCAGGTACCAACATTAACTATGGTGGAACAGAGAAACCCATCATTACAACCAGCCTACAGGGCACTGGCTATTCTTGCCAGCTTACCTTTGTTACTTTGGGGAATTTTGACCCTTACAGCATACAAGGAATCGTTTTTGAATTTAGCATCGCGGGGAGACGTTGATGGCGGGATATACTAGACAGTCAGTAGCGGACATTATTAACGGTGCGAACATTACTGCACCACCACTTAATGCTGAATTTAACCAGTTATTAGCCGCTTTCAACGCCTCAACAGGACACACCCACGACGGGTCTACGGGCAGCGCACCTAAGCTACCTTTAACTACGTCTGTGTCTGGTTACTTACCCGCTATTCACGGTGGTTTCGGTGGTCGTAACAATAACACAGCGACTGCTGATCCTGCTGCTACAGATGATAACACCGCAGGTTATGCACCCGGTTCGATCTGGATCAACACTTCCACGGGTTATACCCACCTGTGCTTATACAATACAACTAACAATGCTAACTGGGTAACCGTAGCGGCAATCAGCAACACTAACATCATTGCCCCTAAAGTTAATAATACAGTTACATTAGGTACGTCTACTCTACAGTTTAAAGACATCCATATCGACGGAGTTGGTTACATTGACGATATCAACGCAGTCACTATGTCCTCTACGGGTAATGTCGATGTAGGTGGTGTTCTTACTGTTTCATCCAACACCGCTATAGGTGGAACCCTTGCCGTTACAGGTGCAAGTACTCTTACGGGTAATACCGTAGTATTAGGTAGCCTAGGCGTCACGGGCGGAGCTATATTCTCCAACACTGTAAATGTATTAGGCGATACAACATTAGGTAATGCTACTTCAGATACCGTCACCTTCACTGGCCGGGTAGACTCGGATGTACTCCCTGCTACAGACGGTACACATGACTTAGGTTCTACCACACAAGAGTGGCAGGATCTTTGGGTTGATGGTACAGCTAACATCGATGCCCTAGTGGCAGATACCGCAGATATTAACGCGGGTACTATCGATGATGCTACTATCGGCGCTTCTACTCCTACTACTATCGTTGGTACTACCATTACAGGTACGGCCTTCGTAGGCCCTATCTCGGGTGCTGTCACAGGTAACGTGTCGGGTAATGTAACGGGTAACCTACAAGGTAATTCAAACGGTGCTCACACGGGTACAGTTGCAGGTAACGTAACAGGAAACTTAGCAGGTAATGTAACCAGTACAGGTACTAACGTCCTAGCTACGGTAGACATTGGTGCAGGTTCTATTGATGGTACTGCAATCGGTGCTGCTTCTGCTAGTACTGTAGTCGGTACCACTATCACTGCTACTAACTTCGTAGGCCCAATTGCGGGTGCAGTTACTGGAGATGTAACGGGTGATGTTGATGGTGATCTAACAGGTAATGTAACGGGTAACGTCTCGGGTAACATAACCAGTACAGGTGCAAGTTCATTCACGGACTTGACCATCAACGGTTCACTAAACATGAACTCAGGTACCGCAGCCACAGTAACGGGCCTAAGTGCTCCTGTGCAAGGTTCCGACGCAACTACCAAAACCTATGTTGATAGTGCAGACGCCCTAAAGCTAAATCTAGCTGGTGGTACTATGTCTGGTGCCATCGCCATGGGTACAAGCAAAATCACAGGTCTGGGTACTCCAACAGCCACTGCCGATGCTGCTACCAAAGGTTATGTAGATCAGGAAGTGTCTGACTTGGTTGCTGCGGCTCCCGGGGCATTGGATACTTTAAATGAACTGGCTGCTGCATTGAACGATGATGCATCTTTCCATACTACTATAACAAACAGCATTGCAACTAAACTACCTAAAGCGGGTGGCACCATGACGGGTGCTATTGCTATGGGTACAAGCAAAATCACAGGTCTAGGTACTCCTACGGCTGCTGCCGATGCAGTGACTAAGGCTTACACGGATTCAGCCGATGCATTAAAGCTAAACCTAACAGGTGGAACCCTTAGTGGTGCCCTTGCTATGGGTACAAGCAAGATTACTGGCTTAGGTGCTCCTACAGCGGGTGCAGATGCTACTACTAAGACTTATGTAGATGCAGGCGAAGCCTTGAAGGTATCTAAGGCGGGAGACACCATGTCAGGTGTTCTTGCAATGGGTGCTAACAAGATCACAGGTGTAGCTAACCCTACCCTAGCGCAAGACGTAGTGACTAAAAACTATTCAGATACATTGTTTGGTTCTACTACTGCGGCTGCTACCAGTGCTTCTAACGCTGCTACCTCAGAGTCTAACGCTAGTACGAGTGAAACTAACTCATTAAACAGTGCGAATAGCTCGGCTGCTTCTTTAGCTACATTCGTAGGTCAGTATGTATCTCAGTCAGGTACACCTTCTTCACCGGGTACTGGTGACTTATGGTTTGATACTGGCGCTGCTATTATGAAGGTTTATAATGGCTCTGGTTGGGTATCTGCGGGTTCTGCTGTTAGTGGTACAAACAATAGTGTTCAATACACGGCTACTGCAAACCAAACTACTTACGCTGCTGTTTATGATGCAGGGTACTTACAGGTATACCTTAATGGTATCCGCTTAGATGCAGAAGACTACACAGCTACTAACGGCTCTAGTGTTATCTTGGATACGGGTGCTGCTGTTGATGATGTAGTGTTTATACACTCATTTGGTACGTTCTTATTAGCGGATCATTATAGTAAGACTGCTTCTGATGCTAGGTTTGAGCCTATTGATAGTGCTTATACTAAGTCAGAAGCTGATACTAAGTATGCAGAGACTGCCTCTGCAAACACCTTTGCATCTTCACAGACCTTTTCTGCGGGCGTAGATGTAACAGGTACCGTAACCACAAATGGTTTGACAGCTACTAGCTCAACTAACGGTGTTAGAGCTACCATAGGAAAAACGGGTGGGGCTAACCTAAACGTATATGCGGATACAAACACAGTGTACTTGGCAGGGGATGCAACCCTAGCTAACGCATACATCATAGACCAAGCCAACAACAACCTACAGTTTAAGGCTAATGCCGCTGAACGTATGAGGGTGGATGCAAGTGGCATAGACGTAACTGGCACTGTAACGGCTGATGCTATATCCACAGGCACGTTCACCTCCACAGGTATTGATGATAATGCTTCAAGTACCAAGCTAACTATACAGAGTAATGGTATAGGGATAGGCACTGCAAGTGTAGGCAGTGGCTTAGGTGTTTATTTAAACAGAGGTGTAATGACAAACTTCTTTGAAGCCAGTGATGGCACTAAGAAGATGATTGTAGGCACTGACCCAAACAACGCCTTTGTTAAGTTAGGCGCATTGAACAACTATCCTGCAAGTTTAATTTCAAATAATGCTCAAGTCTTAACCGCTGAAACCAACGGGGATGCTACAGTCAACACAGGCAACCTAGTCATAGGCACATCAGGCAAAGGCATAGACTTCTCTGCTAATGGTAACGCAGGAGGTATGACTTCTGAGGTGCTAGATGATTATGAAGAGGGTACTTGGCAACCTGCCGCTAGCCTTGGCACAATCGCTGCTGTAAATGCGAAGTACACTAAAGTAGGTAATAAAGTTACTGTTTGGTTTGTAGCGTCTTCTTTTAGTGAGCGTTCCAGTTCTAACTACGTTTCTATAACAGGCTTACCCTTTGTATCTAATGGGTATATGGGGCATGGAACGGTTGGGTCTGTAATGTATCAGAGCATTAGTACAGCAACACCAAATGTTTATCTAAATGGTGGCGCTAGCTACCTAAATTTCTATGGTAATAGCTCTGGTGGGTGGTCAATTATGTCATATAGCCATCTAAGTAACCCCAGCTCGTCTATCTATGGACATGCAATATATTACACAGACTCTTAACTACTGCTAGTGGACTCTAGCAACAGACCTTAACAAACACAGGAATAAATAACATGGCACTAACTAAAGAAACAATCGTAGATAAAATTGAGGTTCTAGAAAACGGCTCAGTACAAGTACGCACAGCAACCAGAATCTTAGAAGACGGTGTAGCACTATCCTCATCATTCCATCGTCATGTCTGTATGCCAGATCATGTATGTACCGATGAAGACCCAAAGGTCACAGCGATATGCTCAGTGATACACACACCAGAAGTTAAAGCAGCTTACCTAGCAGCACAGGCGGCTTCACTAGCAGCTATGGGAGAATAGTATGTCTAAAGCAAGATTATTAGCAGACCTACTAACCTCCTCAGGTGAAGTCAAGGCAGACAGAGTAGATGCATACTCCCTCCCCTTAACAGGTGGAGCAATGACAGGTGCTGTCACAACTAACTCTACCTTCGATGGTCGTAACGTATCTGTAGATGGCTCTAAGCTAGATGCTGTTGAAGCAAGTGCAGATGTAACTGATACAGCTAATGTGACCACCTCAGGTGCTCTCATGGACAGTGAGCTTACTAGTATTGCTGCTGTTAAAGCTTTGAACCAAGGTGTTGCTACAACAGACGCAGTAGACTTCACAGGCATTGATCTTACAGCTATCTCTGACACGATAGCAGTCACAGCAGTAGACGTATTCATCTACGACACTAGCAAAGACTCAGACGGTGGAGCATGGCGTAAGCGTACACAAGGCACATCTTGGTATAACGAAGCATTGAACACTAGCACTCGTGGTTCAACGAAAGAGTTCCCAGCGGTTGCAGTGATTGTTGCAACTACAGGCGCAGTAACCATCTATGATGGTGATGACCCTAGTATGCCTATGTGGATGGTGTTTAATGTATCTAGCAGCTCTAACATGGTGGGTGAGGTAGCTATAACTTGTGTAGATGCTTTGAATGGTGTACTAGCCACTGGGTCTGGCGGTGCTGGTTATGACCTTAATGTGGTTAGGTTCCTACAAGATAGGGGCGAGCAATGGGGTTCCCCCAGTCTTTCTCAGATATACAACGGAAACATAAGCAAAAGAAATTCTAATAAGAACTGGCACGGGGCAGGCGTATTAGGTTCCCTTGTCAGCCGCAAAATCAACGACATAGCAATGACAGTCCTACCCAACGCTCCTATAGACTCCGCAACTGGCCTACCGATTCCAACGATTGCAGTGGCTACCGATGGTGGAGTGTCTGTGATTAAGGATGATGGGAGTGTGGTTAGTGGTGGAGAGGCTAACGCTGGATGGGCTGTTCGCAATATAACTATAGATTCTAACGGAACTATATGGGGGTCAGAAGGCACTTCCTATAGCGCATTCCAGCTTATGGCCCAAGTCCCTTATACTTCAGTTAGTAGTATAGGGACTGGCTCGCTAGGCTACCCTCACACTAATAGTGTGAATAACAACGGTTATGGAGCAAATTCATCGTGGCCTACTCTACTTGGTAATATAGAAGTTGCGAACAACAACTTTGTGGCCTCAAGCGATCGAATATACACAGGCTTCGGAGGTGGCGTTTCACACTTAGTAGACAATGTAGCTGACCGAACTAAGTCAATGGTTGCTTATACTGCCTCAGACTACAACACAGGCTACATGGTCGGTGACATCAAACTCGCAGCATTGAGTGATACTGATACGACTGATGTGGTGGGTAGTGGTACTAACATCATATCGGGCTGGACTAATCACTCTACCTACCCATTTGAGACATACACTGGTAGTGGGCTAGACATCACTTCTGCTATTAACACTACCTCATATGGAACTCTAAATACGACATATACCCCTGTTATCGGTAGAACGTATACAGTTAAATTCAACTTAACCTTAAATAGTGGCACAGCCCCTACATTCTTTGGGCAGTCGTCTTCTTCAGTTGGTTCTGGGCCTCATGGCTTCGTATCAGTTGCAGGTGCAAATAGTTTTACATGGACGGGAACAACTGCCGCTTCATCATATGTTAACTTAATGGTTGGTAATGGGGTTGCATCTAATTTTTCTATATCAGGCTTTACTATGTATGTGGGGGGTGAAGAAGACCGCTCAGTGAACGCCAACGGCCTAGCAGTACACGGAACAATCACCAAGACAGCCGTGGCAACTGGCGCTGATCTAGTGGGTTACTCAGGGTTTAGTTCAAGTAACTATCTTGAGCAGCCTTATAACAGTGACTTGGACTTTGGTACGGGTGACTTCTCGATTATGGGGTGGGTTAAGATTGTTACTGGAGCGACTGAATATATATTCTTCCGTAATACACAAGGGTCGGTTGCAGGAGCAACTAGGCTATACGTCAATGTTCAATCGACTGGGGCTTTTTACACAAAGATAAACAACACAGCAGCTACTTCATCAGCAACTTTTACAGGGTGGACTCATTTTACTGTTTTACGTGTAAGTGGAGTAGTGCATATATACGGCAATGGTGTACTCGTAGCCTCTGTGGCGAACACTAATACAGCTACAAATACCGCAGCAGTGACCACCATCGGGTCATCACCGAATGGATCTAATCCAATGGCTAACAGTTCTTTAGCTACTATCCGCATCTCAGCAACAGCCCCATCAGCACAGCAGATCAAAGACATCTACGAAGCAGAGAAGCCTTTATTCCAAGAGAATGCACAAGCAACTCTCTACGGCTCCTCCGATGCTGTCACCGCTCTGGCTCACGATGATACAACTAACTTACTCCACGTAGGCACATCATCTGGTCGCTCAGTATTCCAAGGACTACGCAGAGTAGACAACACCACATCAGCCGTTGGTTCAGCTATCTCAGCTTCCAATAACCTAGTAGTCGAGGAATAACCATGACAGTAAACATAAGCAAACCCTCGATCAACATCAGGGAGAAACTATCAGAACTAGACAAGCCTAGCGGTATAGCTGGTGAAGCTGTACTAAGGGCTGACAGTGTTCAGGAGATTCGTAATAGTATTGGAGCAGGTCGTAAGAACCTTATTATTAATGGTGGGTTTGATGTATGGCAGCGTGGTACTTATACGACTGCTACTAATGTATCGTCAGGGTTTCAGTCAGATAGGTGGAAAATAGCTCAATCTGCAACAACAGGCACTATTCAGGATTTAGGGGGTTCAGTTCGTCTTGAAGTCACAGGTGCAGGTACAGGCACTCTCCGTATGTACCAGCCAATAGAAGATAAAGGTTTATACAAAAGAATCTCAGGCAAA
>Ga0307994_1000547_pt1 | contig 26136 bp, 27 predicted proteins | sample EllFjometagen261_FD_203171 | JGI IMG/M metagenome (GOLD analysis project Ga0307994, IMG submission 203171) | Marine microbial communities from Ellis Fjord, Antarctic Ocean - #261 | ecosystem: Environmental > Aquatic > Marine > Unclassified | place: Southern Ocean | collected 2014-11-02 | reverse complement strand
TGGACCCGTCACCCAGCAGCTTGCAACAACCTTCGAGGAAATTCTGGGCACAGTCGATCCATGACCCGCTACGTCGTGCTGCTGCGGGCAATAGCAGTGCCGACGGTGGCGAGCCACACGAAACCGCCGGTAATAAGAGGCTGGACAGTACCGAGCGTCGATGCAACTCCACCCGGGAGACGGACGGCTGCGTAGAACAGAAGCGCGAAGAACCCGCCGATGTTCAGTGCGCCAAGAACGGCAGCCTCGACCCGCCAGGTGCCGGTCGATCGGGTCTGGGCAATAAGAGCAAGACCTATGCCTGCGGGTGGGGCCCACATGCGCCCAGCAAGGCATCGACCTGATCACGCGACTCGTCGTCTCACCCGGCCAAGCAGTCGCCGTGGAGGAACCTGGGGATCCCCCGGTCGCCGCCCTCCTCGAAGCTTCTGCATCGAGGTGCTACCAATCCCTGGTATCGCCTGCGACCGCTTTGAGGTTATTGATCGATTGGCAACCGCCGACCACGTGCAGATCCTCTTGGGCATTCAAGATCATGGTGAAGCCCTCGCGCCTCAGCGCCTGGTCACCGAGTTGATCAACGCGTCACACACAGGGGTGCAAGCCAGAGAACAAACCAGCGATCACGACACCGGTGCATGAACAACTCGTCGCCGCACCTTGGTTGTCAACGTGACATGGCCATCACCCGAAAACGACAAATGGCAGCCCTAGGGCTGCCATAGATCGAATCGCTCACCGGGTGAGCGTTAGAAGTGAAGTATTACTTCTCTTCCTTGAAGATGACGTGCTTGCGAGCTTTGGGGTCGTACTTCATGAGCTCGATGCGCTCACGGCTGTTGACCTTGTTCTTGGTCGTCACGTACTGGTAACCAGTACCTGCGGTGCTCTTGAGCTTGATGATTGGGCGCTTATCGCTTCCAGCTGGCATCAGACCTTGGCCCCTTTGCGACGCATGTCAGCGAGAACCTTCTCGATTCCATGCTTGTTGATGGTCTTTAGACCCTTGGCAGAGACCTTGAGCTTGACCCAACGCTTTTCGCTGGGTACCCAAAAACGCTGCGTTTGGATGTTTACATCCCAACGACGGCGGGTCTTTCGTTGTGAGTGAGAGACGTTATTGCCGAAACTCGGCTTGCGTCCAGTCACTTGGCAGATGTTCGACATAGCCAAGCCACGATAGCGGACGAATACGCAATTCAACCACGCCAATGTGATACGTCATACGTGTGATCTCGAAACCGCAGCGTGTTTGGTACGTCGCCTATGGCTCAAACGTCAACGAACAGCGCTTTTTGCGCTACCTGGTGGGCGACTCGGACCATGTTGGCGCTCGTGACGCGACGCCACCCCGTCGAAGCCGATGGACCACCGCTGCACTACAACTCCGATTTGCGGGGGAGTCCCAGCGTTGGGGCGGTGGCGTGTGCTTTGTTGACCCTGACCCTTCGGCGACCGCCTATGTGCGGGCCTGGGACATCACTGCCGAACAATTCGAAGATGTCTTCGCCCAAGAGAATCGCCGTGCGCTCGGCGAGCCATTCGATTGGCCAGCAGCGATGCAAGGAACAACGGCCAGCGGTGCCAGCTGGTATGGCCAGATACTGCCGGTCGATCTGCCGTTCGTTGACGACGATCAGCCAGCACTGACCTTTACCTGGACGACACGCTTCCCACTGAACACGCCGGCGTCTGCCTATCGAGACACCATTTCGGCGGGATTGGCCGACCATCCCGACCTCTCCCCTGCCGAGACCAACGCCTACCTCGACGCGTCCGTGGCCTAGCAGCGCCACCAGCTCCTAAATAGATGCTCCGGTCAGCAGCGGGCCGATGTGCATTGATCATCAGAATCCCAGGGAATGCAAACAACCTGAAATCCCCTCGTCCAACGTTTATCCGGGCGACAGCGACCCGGCACCTGCGATACTTCAGCCATGGATGAACGGGCTGCGTTTGCAGTATTCGACGACTTCGTGAACGGCCGACTTCCCAAGGATGCGTGGACCCATGAGGCGCACCTGATCACCTGCTGGGTGGCGCTACAGGATCGCACACCAGCCGAGACGCTGGCCTTCCTGCGCGATGCAATCCAGACGCACAACTGTGGGATCGGCATCCGCAACACCGATACCAGCGGTTACCACGAGACGCTGACGGTCTATTACGTGACAGCGGTGGCCCACGCGGCGGCACCCTCGATCGAGGAGCTCTTCGAGATTCCTTCGTGCGGACGCAAGGCGGCGCTGGATCATTGGTCACGAGGCGCTCTGTTCGGCGTCGAAGCACGCGTCGGCTGGGTCGATCCAGACATATCGGCCTTGCCGTGGGAGCCTGAGTTCGACGCCGCCCTGGCAAGCAGCGTCAGCTAGGCCTTGGCGAGCTGCTTCAGCGAGGCCAGGCCGTTTTCGAGGTCCGGCCCGACCATCTTGTCCGTGCTGTGGAAGATCCCCCTGATCCTGGTCCTACGAGTGTGCTCGCCGGTCCGGTGGTAAGGCGACCCGGCCTAGTCCGCATCGCCAGTGTCGGTCGTGGTCATGTCTGGGTCCATTGCGGCCCACTGCGACCAGTTGTCTGGCGGTTCCTCGTGACGGTGAGGGCGAAGCTATGCCATGCCCCTAATGTCTGCCGATGGTCGATGTCATGATCCCAACCAGTGATGGCGAATCGCTGCAAGCCGAGTTCTCTCTGCCCGATACGCCACGGGCAGCAGTAGTGATCACCCATCCACATCCGCAAATGGGTGGCGATATGTATACGCCCGTTCCTGCCGGGTTTTTCCAGGCACTTGCCGGTACCGATATCGCAGGTTTACGCTTCAACTTCCGAGGCGTGGGCCAGTCGTCGGGATCACACGACAAGGGTGGCGCGGAACGGCTCGATGTCGCCGCTGCACTCGAGCATATGGCCGACGTCGCTCCCGGGATCCCATTGCTGTTAGCTGGTTGGTCGTTCGGTGCTGACGTTGCCTTGACTGTTGACGACGAGCGAGTTGCGGGCTGGTTTCTGGCCGCTCCCCCATTAGGTGTCGTTGCGCCAGCCGACATGGCGGCCCAGACCTCCGCCTCGCCGAAAGTCCTGGCCATTGGCGAGAACGATCAGTTCAACCCGCCGGCCAAAGCCGAGTCCACAGTCGCTGGCTGGCAGAACACATCCATCCAGGTCATCGAGGGTGCCGACCACTTCTTCGGCGCCCAACTACCCGACCTCGTCGCTCGGTTTTCCGACTTCGTCGACCAGATCGTTGCTAGGCAGCTCGACTAGTTCAAGCTCGACACGATGCCTACAACTGCACATATCCAGCCGTCAGCTTGAACACTGATTGAATCATGGGTTTCCTGACTGGTCACCAGTAATCGGCAGGTCATGTCGACAGGTTCCGTTGAGCTGAGCAGGTCAGATGTGTTCGCAGAAGAGTCGGGGACCTCAACTCCGATACATTGCATAAGCACTGCCCACGTAGCTCAGTCGGATAGAGCGGGGACCTCCTAAGTCCTAGGCCGTCGGTTCGATTCCGGCCGTGGGCGCTCCATAAGTGAGAACTCTTTTATGCTCCAGATGCAACTTCGCATGGGCAACGACGGGATCCGCCACTTTCCGCTTTCGGGCCGCCCTCGGGGAGGATCTTGCAGAGGTCTACTCGCGTCGAACCACGTGTACTTCCCTGGTCGTTCTCTAGGGGTCAGTGCAACACTTCAGTCGCAGCAGGGTTCGTCTTGACGGCAGAAACACGATGAGCTGACTTCGACGTCGGCCACTTCCACAGCCGCCGCGAGCTGGGCAGCGATGTCGGCGGCTTCTCCGTCGCGGCCAAGCAGCTGAAGACATTCGTGATAGCCGTGCAGCGCCCACACATTGCCAGGGTGTTGTGATGGGCGAACGAGCGTGTCGTCAAGACCCAAGTCGGCCCGGTAGACAGCCATTGCTTCTGCGACATGGCCTTGCTCGACCAGCAGCGCACCCAGTGCATGGCGAGGAGGCTGCATCCACACCCATGGCTCGCTGTAGTTCAGCTGGTCATAGAGCTCGACGCAACGCCGCAGCTCGCCAAAGGCCTCGTCGAAGTTGCCACGCCGGTACTCGAGCTCGCCGGCCAACATGGCCTCGCCGACCTTGAGCATGTCACGACTTTCGTTGTTGAAGACCTTGCGATCTTCGGGTACTCGGTCGAATGCCGCAGCAAACAGTTCCTGTTGGGCAGCGCCGTTCTCGATGTCACCGGATGCTGCGTAGGCCACGCCCTTGGCGTAGTACCAGAGTGCGGTAGTCACGCAGAACAATTCGGGTTCCGCTGGCATTGGCTCGTCGATGATCTCTTGCCATTTGCCGAAGCGAATATAGACGTGCACCTTCATTCCATAGAACGCTTCAAGATAGTTGACGAGAAACTCATTCTCGTGGCGAAGGACGTCGGGGGTGACAGTTTCCCAGATCTGATTACCGGCCCGTAGCGCCGGTTCGTATTGCCCCAGGAACATGGCCGAGTACATCTGGAAATGAAGGTTGTGCAGCATGTAGATCGAGTAGATGCCAACCTCGGGATTGGCCGCCATGTACTTCTCATCAGCAACGACCGCGTCGACGTTCGCATCGAGCGAATCCTGAAACAGCCCACAGAGCACGTACAGGTGTGACGGCATGTGGATCAGGTGCGCTGCATCGGGAATCAGTGTCCGTAAGACATCAGCCTCGGGAAGCCCCGACTCGGGTGTAGGTGACATTTCGACCATGTGGATCTTGAAATGCAGCAGACCAGGGTGAGGAGGTCTGCCCTCGGTTCCCGCTCGCTCGAGTGCCATATCGAGAAGCTCAAGCGCCTGGGCTGTCGAGGCTCCTTCGGCTGGCATCCGGTTCTCGAGATCCCAGAGCCGCCACGGTGTTCGGCACATGAGCGCATCGATCGCTAGGGCCACAACATCGTCGTCGTCGATGAACGCATGGGCGACAGCCACCATTGCATCGGCGTACGCGTCGTCCCATTGGGCATAGATCTCGAGGCTGTCGTTGGCAGGCAGCGGGCAACGAATCGCATATGCAGCGATGAGCGCCTGCTCGTCCGGCGACGCTCCATCGACGTGTTCCTGTGCCTTGCCAATAAAGCCGTGCACCTGTTCGTTTACGTGCGTCCGCTGCGGCGGAGGCATGCGATCCCATGGTCCGTTGTAATAGGGACCCAGCGAATAGGCCAGACCCCAGTAGCCGATCGCACACGTGGGATCAAGATCGACGACCTTCTCGAAGCATCGGTGTGCTTCCTCGCGGGAGAAGGCGTAGGACCAGTTCAGTCCACGGTCAAACCAGGTCTGGGCCTCGGCCGAAGTTGTGGTGATGGTCCTGGTATGTGATCCAAGATCGAAGTCATAGTCAACGCTCACTCCGTCAACCTAGTACCGGGCTTTGAGCTCTACCGCACTAGCCGCCCGCTCGATAAGGTGCGGCGATGCGCGGTCTACCTGTACCCCAACGAGCCGAAGACTTCACTGCCGACCCTGTCGAGCTATTCTTCGATCTTGCGTTTGTGTACGCGTTTTCGCAACTCGTTGCACACATGGTGCACTTCCCAACATGGGAAGGCGCCAGTGAAGGACTTCTGCTCTTTCTGATCCTGTGGTTTGCGTGGTCGACGTTCACATGGGCGGCCAACGCCGTCAGCGGCAACGCACGCGAGGTTCGTGCGATCTTCCTGGTAGGCACGGCAGTCTCGGTGCCAATGGGTGCCTCGGTGCAGTCAGCATTCACTAGCGGCGGCGGAACCTTTGCCATATGCGCAACGGTGATCGTATTTCTCGGCATCGGCCTGCAGATCTGGACAGCGTCAAGCCTGCCCGACACTCGCAGTGAGTTCCTGACGATCTTGCGTTACGGGATGCCCAACCTATTGGCATGCACGCTGTTGATCATTGGGGGCTATCTGGACGAAGGGCCACGCAAGGTGCTCTGGGTCATCTTCGTACTCACCGTCGTGACCGCTGTCCAGATGGCCAAGTCCGGCGACTGGGTCGTGCGCGCTGGCCACTTCGCCGAACGCCACGGTCTGATCATCATCATTGCCTTGGGCGAGATCGTGGTGGCCATCGGCATCTCAGTAGTGAATTCGCTGGGCGCAGAGAGCGGGCTGCCCACCCGGACTCTGGTCGGACTAATCGCTGCTGGCATCATGGCGGCACTGCTGTGGTGGAGCTATTTCGACCGACTCCAGCCCGGCCTCGAACATCGAGGCGAAGAGCTCGAAGGACGAGCCCGATCTCGCTTTGCAGGCGATGTGTACACCATGACCCACATCCCGCTCGTTGCCGGAATCATCTCTATGGCTGCGGCCACCGAAGAGATCCTGCTGCACCCCAAAGATGCGGTCCACACCGAGTTCTTGGTCATGTTCGTTGTTGGCTTCGGGCTGTTCTTCGGTGGTATTGCGCTGGCTGCATACATCGCATTCCGGGCCGTTGCGGTCGAACGCGCAACAGCGATTGTTGCGGTCGCTCTTCTTGCGGTGCTTGGCAAGTCCCTGGGCGGAGTCACGCTGCTCATGCTGATCGACCTGATCCTCGTGGTGACCCTTGTCGTCGAGCACATACGTATCGAACGTCCCCATACCAACGAGCAGGTTGCCGGACGCGAAGCAGAGCTAGCCAGCTAGGGCAACCCAACTACGGGAAGGCTCACTAGGAAAACGTTGCTTATGAGCAGTGCAACGATGATGACAGGAGCCAGACCTTGGGTCACATGGTTTCCCACTCTTGTTCGAAGAAGTCTCGCGAAGCGCAACGCTCGCCGGTGATTGCAATGTCGGCCGCCGCTGGAGCGGGCCATGGTGGCGCCGACCCGGCCCGCCAATCCCACACTGCTGTCATCAATTCCTGATGACGCCAACCGTCGTCGCCCCGGATTCCAGCGGTCCCAGACGGCAGCGCAATTCGGCTGTGCGAACAGCCACAGAAAATAGACACGCCAGTGTTGTTCGCTGCCTCTAACCTCTCTGCCCATGCAGTACTTCGACACCCTTACCAATGAAATGGTCGAGTTCGTTCCACGCGAACCGGGCAAGGTGTCGATCTACGCCTGCGGACCCACCGTCTACGACGTACCGCACCTGGGCCATGCTCGTACCGCTCTGACCTACGACATCATTGCCCGCTTCCTGCGGTGGCGCGGCTTCGAAGTCACCATGGTGGCCAACATCACCGACATCGATGACAAGATCATCCAGCGTGCGGCCGAAGAAGGCACGACCGAGACTGCAATTGTCGAGACCTATACCAAGGCCTACATCGACCAGATGGATCGGCTGAACATTCAGCACCCCGAGCACCGCCCGCGTGCAACTGAATACGTCGACGAGATGCAGGACGTCATCCAGCAACTGATCGACCGTGATCACGCTTATGTCATCGACGGCCAAGGCGTCTACTTCGATGTCGCCAGTTTCGAGGACGGCTACGGAAAACTGGTGCATCGCACCGCCGAGGATCTGCGTGAAGGCGCTGGCGCCCGAGTCGAGGTCGACGAGCGCAAGAAGGATCCACTCGACTTTGCATTGTGGAAGGCTGCCAAGCCCGGCGAGCCGATCTGGCCCTCACCGTGGGGCGATGGCCGCCCAGGCTGGCACATCGAATGTGTCGCCATGGCGCTGGACATCCTGGGCGACGGTTTCGATCTGCACGGCGGCGGCACTGACTTGGCCTTCCCTCACCATGAGAACGAACGCTCTGAGTCAGAAGCGGCCGGGCACCCATTTGCTCGCGGCTGGATCCATTCGGCGATGCTGAATATCGGCGGCGAGAAGATGTCTAAGTCGCTGAACAACTTCAAGACACTCGGTGATGTCCTGGACATGTGGGACCCACGAGCGCTACGTCTGGCCATGTTGCAAACTCACTACCGCAAAGTCATGGAGCTCGGCGACGGAGCCATGCAAGGAGCCACTGCGGCACTCGATCGCCTCGACGCGTTCAAGCGTCGTACCAGCGTGCTCGGCCTCGATACCGATGCACCCCTTCGAGCCGACGAAGTCACCTCGTTCACCGAAGCCATGGAACATGACTTCGGCACACCAGCCGCAGTCGCCACCATCTTCGAACTCGTACGCGCTGGCCACACAGCGGTCGATAACGATGATCTGGTCGCAGCATCGAGCATCGCCGCAACAATCGACGAGCTAACCAATGTGCTGGGCCTCGTTACCGGGGCTGTCGACGGCGGCGACGACGACAGCGAGATCGATGATCTGGTTGCCCAACGCCAGGCCGCACGAGACTCCAGGGACTTCGCCGAGTCCGATCGCCTACGCGACGAACTCAATGCACGCAGCATCGAAGTCGAAGACACCGCTGCCGGCCCCATATGGCGTCGCGTCTAACAACCCCGACGCAAATTAGGAGCGCTACCAGCGACTATCGCGGGTGACGCTCCTAATTTGCGTTTCAGCAGAGTGTGACCATGTCGCGGAGTAGGGTCAGCGCCCTATGAGTTACCCCCGCCGGAATGCCGTTACGCAACGATTCACGCTGGGTGCGCCCCGCACGTTCAGTGTGAGTCGAGACGGACAGCGGATCTTGTTTTGTCGCTCGACGGCGGGCGACGATCCCGTGAACCGGTTGTGGGTCATCGACCTTCCTGAGAGCGAGCCACGACTGCTCGTGGATCCGGTGGCGCTGCTGGGTCCGGGCGATATTGCACTGACCGCAGCCGAGAAGGCCCGACGCGAACGTGCCCGCGAGGCCGGCGGCGGCATCGTGACCTACACCACTCATTCTGACCATGGCATCGTTGTGTTTGCGCTGAATGGATCGCTGTACAAGACCTCGATCGATACCGGAGACACTGTCGAACTCGACACGGTTGACGGCGCTTTTGACCCCCGCATTTCCCCCGATGGCCAACTCGTGGCCTATCACGCAGCGGGTCAGCTTCGAGTCACCGGTACTGATGGTGACCGCCTTGTCGCTGGCGAAGCCGAACTGGGTTCGGCGATCAGCTGGGGCGCTGCCGAGTTCGTGGCTGCCGAAGAAATGGGCCGTGATCGAGGATTCTGGTGGAGCCCCACCTGCGATCGTCTGCTCGTGACACGCGTTGACACCAGCCAGGTAGACAAGTGGTACATCTCCGAGCCGGTCGATGCATCCATTCCTCCCCGGTCGCTCCCCTATCCCGCCGCCGGTACCACCAATGCCACCGTCGATCTGTTCATTGTCGGGTTTGACGGTGCTATAACCCCCGTCAATTGGAGCGGCGACGAGTTCGAGTACCTGGCGCGGGCCGAGTGGACGAGCCGCAACGGCATCTCGCTGACGGCGCAGCCGAGGAACCAAAAGTCCACCGCTGTCGTAACGGTCGACGAGACCAACGGCACGGTGAACGAACTTCACCGCCACACCGACCCAGGTTGGTCAGAGTTGGTTTCGGGGGCGCCGCGCTGGTCCGACGACAACCTGATCACCGTTGCCGACGACCATGACACCGACACCCGCCGGCTGTACGTTAACGACAGTCCCGTATCGGCGCCGGGTTTGCACATCCGATCGATCGTGTCTGTTTCTGCCAGCCATGTAATCGTCGGCGCCACCGACGACGCAACCGAGCTGCACGTCTTCGAGATCCCTCTCGACGGCAGCGCCGCGACGGCTCTCACGACAACAGCTGGTATCCATCGCTGCGTCACCGGCGGCCAGACCCGCGTGATCACCTCATCGACCATGCTCGACACCCGCAGTACAACCACGGTGCACACCGGTGAGACATCGTTCGAGATCGAGTCATTGGCCGAGCGCCCGGAGCTCGACTTCGATGTGAACTTTCACGTGACTACCGACCGTGCGTTGAACTCAGCGGTCATCACACCCGCCAATCATGACGGCGGACTACTGCCGGTGCTACTTGACCCGTACGGCGGACCTCATGCACTGCGGGTGCAGAAAGCCCAGTCGGCCTTTTCCGCCAGCCAGTGGTTTGCCGACCAAGGTTTTGTCGTCATCGTGACCGATGGCTCCGGCACTCCTGCTCGCGGCCCGAAGTTCGAGCAAGAGGTTCTTGGCAACATGGCCGATCCAGCGCTCGACGATCAGGTCGCAGCTCTGCATGCCTTGGCCCAGCAGCACGAGGGGCTGATGGATCTGACCCGGGTTGGGATTCGTGGCTGGTCCTACGGCGGTTACCTCGCAGCGCTGGCAATCATGAAGCGGCCCGATGTCTTCCACGCCGCAATCGCGGGAGCCCCGGTCACCGACTGGCGTCTGTACGACACCCACTACACCGAGCGTTATCTGGGCCATCCAGCAACAGACGCGGCAGCCTACGAATGCTCCGACCTCATCCCGCTTGCTCCCCAGCTCGAGCGTCCGCTGATGCTGATCCACGGGCTCGCCGACGACAATGTTGTGTCAGCCCACACGTTCAAGCTGTCGCGAGCGCTGCTCGAGGCGGGACGCCCCCACCAGGTGTTGCCGCTTTCAGGCGTGAGCCATATGACGCCACAGGAATCAGTAGCCGAGAACCTACTCAAACTCCAGGTCGCGTTCCTGCGCGAGTCGCTGGGCTGCTGAGGCCTGGCAGCATCGAAAAACAGTCGGCTGCAAGCGCAGAGCGACGCCGAACGCCATCGAACCATCTCGATAGGCGCCAAGCTCGGTGCCACACACTGGCCCGGCGGCGGCTAACAACCCTTCCAGCACGATATGCCCATGCACATCGATCAGCCTTGGTGTTGTTCCAGTGCCCATCTAGCCAACTTCACACATCGAGCTGCTCGACAAACAAAGGAGCTCAGGCTCAGAGCGAGGGTCAACGGCTCCACAACATGAGCAGATCAATCCCGCGATCCTCGACTCGTTCAAAACCCATCTTGGTGTACAAGTCGCGAGCCCCATTGTCGCGTTCAACGTTCAGGCTTATGCCGCTCAGGCCCTGCTGACCTTGGCCTTGAGCGCAGCAAGCAGTATCACCGTAATCCCACGCCGCCGGTAGGCGCCCCGACACCGGTAGTCAGTTCACTCCCTCTGCCCGACAGCTCGAATTCTTGTTCATCAATATTCGACATGTCAGAACACCTCGCTCAGGATCAGCACCGTCGCGGAAGCGCCCGACACGATCAGTACAAGCGGCCCCAGCAGACCGCGGTCCACAATGGGGGTTACCCAGCGCGCCAGCAGCCAGCCGAGCATTAGCGGTGGGAGCAGGGCAAGACCCAAGGCCCAAGCACGACCATCCATCTGACCAGCAATAGTCAATAGCGCAACGCTGGCGGCACCACCGACCATCTGGAAGACGCCCATCGGGCCGCGGAAGTCGCGGGCTCGGGCGTGTTGTTCGTACAACAATCCCATCGGGGCCCCACCCAAGGCCGCAATAGTGCCGCTAATACCGGAGACGAACCCCGTTCCGGCGAGTGTCACTGGTTTGCGAGGGATCTTCAGCCCGCAGACCCTTGCGGCAACGAGGACCAGAACGATGACACCAATCATGATCGTGAGGCCGCGCTCGGACAGCGCCGCGAGCAGGGCTATCGCGACACCAGCCCCGGCAAATCGGCCAAGGATCGCGGGAGTCACCTCGCGTGCGTCGGCAACCTTGCTGTTGCGTATTGCCAAGACAGTGCCCGTCAGGAATCCCGCCAACACGATTGGACCTGGCAAGAGGTCTGGCTCGAGCAAGCGAAGCAACGGGGCCGAAACCAGGCCCTGACCCATACCCACAGATGACTGCATGGTGCTGCCGGCGACCACCACGACGAAGACCGCGAGATAGACACCTGGAGTCACGAGGGAACACTACATCGAGCACCACAATCCGCCTGGAATATTCCTAAAAGCGGCCGTGACATAGGGCACCGTCGCCGGTGTCACATTCGTTAAACAATGAACCACCAAGGCCGTAGTTTGAAGGTGTCCGCTACCAAAGGATTACACCATGTTCTGGACAAAAGACACCCCCCAAAACACCATGCCCAAGCAAGTGATTGACGCTCTCAAGGCCAACTTCAACGAGCACGAGCTCGTGCAGTTGTCACGGTTCGCCACACCGGTGAACATCGCTGCTGGCACGACTCTGACCATCGAGGGCACCAGTGGTCAGCAGGCACTCGTGATGGTCGAAGGTTCCGCCTCGGTCATTCGCAACGGCGAAAAGGTAGCCACCATCAAGGCTGGCGAACTCATCGGCGAGATTGCTCTGCTCACTGGCGAGCCTCGCACCGCAACCGTGATTACTGATGTCGATGCCACGGTCTACGCACTGTCACCTCGTGACTTCGCTTCGCTTCTGGCTAACTGCCCGCGACTCGAAACGCGTGTTGCCAGCATGGCGGTCCGCCGCCTGACTGCGGCCTAAGGTGTAACGGACACGACAAAGACTCATCTGCCACCTCCGGACTTAGCGGCCCGGCGGCGAAGCTGGCAGGAGTGAAAACATCAACCTTGCAGCTCTTTGGCCTCGTGCCTATGAAGAGGGGCTGTTCGGTAGGTGACATTGCCGAATGCTCGATCGCCGACCTCCCCCCGGTCCCTCGGTCGGGCATTTGCGCGTCTACGTTTCGTAACACCGTTTCGTAACACCGCTATCGAGCACCGTTGCAAAAGGCGCTACGGGCTGCCCGAGTCGCTTCGCTGTCCCCGGCTGGTGGCAACAGGCCAGCGATTAATGGACCCTCACGGGCGAGTCCCATCCCGACTTCGCCAAGGTACGTGTACCAGGACAAGCGTCGGTATCGGACTATCCTCGGCCACCTGGGCGGGCGCCGCCGTGAAGCTGACCCGCTGTTCAGCCTTCCGATAATTTCGGTTATTAGCTAGCCTCGTCTCATGAGCGACTACCGAGCCCCCGTCGAGGACATGGATTTCGTGTTACAGCACGTCGTCAACGTTGGCCAGCTGCAGAATCACCAAGCGTTCAGTCATGTCGAAGCTACCGAGATTGCGGGTCTGCTCGAAGAGGCCGGCCGGTTCTTCAGCGAAGTCGTCGCTCCTACCAATCGCACCGGCGACATCCAAGGTAGCCAACGCAACAGTGACGGCTCGGTCACCACGCCCGATGGCATCCCCGAGGCTTACCAGAAGCTGGTCGAGGCCGGTTGGGGTTCGATCTCCTTCGACCCTGAATACGGCGGCGGTGGCTTCCCGATCGTCATCGGCCTGGCGATTCAAGAAATGCTGACGTCGGCCAACATGGGCTTCTCGCTCTGCCCACTGCTGACCCAAGGCGCCGTACACCTGCTCGCAGAACACGCCAGCGAGCAACAGAAGCTCACATGGGTACCCAAGATGGTTAGTGGCGAGTGGACCGGCACGATGAACCTGACCGAGCCCCAGGCCGGCAGCGATGTTGGCGCACTCACCGCCAAGGCCGTCCGCAACGACGACGGCACCTATGCCATCACCGGCCAGAAGATCTTCATCACGTGGGGCGACCACGACGTCGCCGACAATATCGTTCACCTGGTGCTCGCTCGCACCGCTGACGCTCCTCCAGGCACCAAGGGTATTTCGGTTTTCATCGTCCCCAAGTTCCTGCTCGACAACGACGGCACCCCTGGCCAAGCGAACTCACTCGAGTGTGTGTCACTCGAGCACAAGCTCGGTATTCACTGCAGCCCAACTGCGGTGATGGCATTCGAAGACGCAACGGGCTACCTGATTGGCGAAGAGCAGACCGGGATGCGGTCGATGTTCACCATGATGAACAGTGCCCGTTTGTCGGTCGGGCTCGAGGGACTTGCTGTTGCGGAGCGGGCCTATCAGCAAGCAGTGCAGTACTCCTTTGACCGCACCCAAGGTGGTCGCCCAGACCTGCCCAAGGGCGAGGCCGCACCGATTATGGAACACCCCGATGTGCGTCGCATGCTCATCACCATGAAGGCCTATATCGAGGCCATGCGTTCCCTGTGTTACCTAAACGCCAAGGCCATGGACGACGCGCATCACGCCGATGACGACCTGGTGCGCGCCGCCGGTCAGGAACTTGCCGAGTTACTCACACCGCTGTCCAAGGCTTGGTGCACAGACCTAGGCAACGAACTCACGTCGATTGGTGTGCAGGTTCATGGCGGTATGGGATTCATCGAGGAGACGGGTGCTGCCCAGCACTACCGCGATATTCGTATTGGCGGGATCTACGAGGGCACCAACGGCATCCAAGCCATCGACCTGATCGGCCGCAAGCTCCCTATGCGAGACGGCGCCGCTGTTGGCGAGCTACTCGATCAGACCCAGGCCTATGCCGAAGCCCTTAGTGGTGAACTGGCCTCATTGACCAAGCCCCTCGTCGAGGGCGTGTCAGCCTGTCGCGAGTCCAGCGCTTGGTTGCTCTCGAACCGTGGAGATGCCGCGCTCGCTGGCGCAACGCCATACCTACGACTGCTGTCGACCGTGGTCGCTGGCGGACTCATGGCCAAGGGCGCTGCAATAGCCCGGGCCGAACTTGCCGATGGGGCCACCGGCGACCGAGCCGAGTTCCTGTCACAAAAGCTCGTGACCGCCACATTCTTCATCGAGCAACTCGTGCCTGCCCAGCTGGGCCTCATGCCATCGATCATGTCTGGCAACGATGTCCTGGCCAACTTCCACCCCGTCGTCTAGCAGCGCACGGTGCCACCGTGGCGTTGATCGAGCGTGTCTTGGTTCGCGGTCAATTGGGGACCTTGTTTGTTGGTGTCGGCGCCGCGTTCGTAGTGCCTTCGCCTGACGTTCTGAATGAACGCATGGCCTCTCATGGCAACCGAGGCGGTTCGGTCACGGCAACAATGCCTTAGAGTCCTAGCCGACGAGGATCACGCCGGCGCTTGACATGGCGGCCAACGCCGTGGCGGTCGTGTCAGCAGCCACCCCAGCGCACTCATCGAGCAGCACCATCGTCGTCAATCCTGCAGAGATCGCGTCGAGCGCCGTCGCACGCACGCAGTGATCAGTAGCAATTCCAACGATCTCAACTTCAGCTATGCCTCGCCCTTTCAGCCAGTCATGCAGCGATGTCTGATCAGAATCGGCTCGACCCTCGAAGCCGCTGTAACAAGCGGCATAGAGGCCCTTGCTAAAGATCTCGTCTGGGGCCACCCGCAAGTTCCGGTGAAACGCCGCTCCGTGTGTTTCGGCTCGGCAGTGAATCGGCCAGGTGTCGACGAAGTTTGGGGCGACGTCTGGTGCTGCCCAATGGTTACCAGGGTCGATGTGCCAGTCACGAGTGAGAACCTTGGCGGACCAACGGTCCTGGTTCGCCGGATCAGCAAGAAGCTCGGTGATCGACGCGGCCACAGCAGCACCACCATCGACACCCATAGAACCGCCCTCGCAGAAATCGTTCTGCACATCGACGATCACGAGCGCACGACTCACCGCAGATTCATCTCCTCATCGAGTTCGATACCAACCCATGTGGTTGGCACCGCAGCTGTGTTCTCGGGATCGACCCGCCGGAACTCAGGACGTAGCCGATTCCGGCGATCCAAGCACCGGTCGCGAGCGTGCTGCAACTCGAACGATGCCTCGACCCCACCTGAACGAATCAACGGCACCTGCGGGCGATGGGCCGTTTCACTGAGATCGAGGGGAAGTACCGACAGCACTTCAGAGTCCCAGTAGCCGTTGGCGTCGAGGGTACGATGCACGTTCTTTCGACCACCGATCGTGCGCTTACCCGGAGAAAGTTTGCCCACAGCCCGCATTTTCTGATCCGGATTGTCAGAGTCGGCGATCGAGACAAGCTTGTAGACCATAGATGCAGTCGGATAGCCCGAACCAGTGACAAGCTGCGTGCCGACAAGGTAAGCATCGATCGGCGCCTTGGCAGCCTCGAGTTCGGTCACGCGGTACTCATCGAGATCGCTGGACACGACGATACGACAGCCAGTGGCTCCCAATTCGTCGAGCAGCTTTCGCGCCCGCCGAGCGCCCTCGAGGAGATCACCCGAGTCAATGCGCACGCCACCAATATCATGGCCGACGACCCGCACTGCGTTGCGAATGCCCTGTTCGATATCGAAGGTGTCAACGAGATACGTCGAGTCAGCTCCCATAGCCCCTAACTGGGCTTCAAAAGCGAGTGTCTCAGTTGCGTGCGCCAGCACAAAAGCGTGCGCAGTCGTCCCGCCAGTAGGGATGCCATAACGGCGTCCTGCCTCGAGGTTTGACGTGGTGTCGAAGCCTCCAATATGAGCGGCGCGGGCTGACGCAATCGCCGCGTCAGGATCGGTACGACGACTGCCGCCGTCGATAAGGCGACGCCCATTGGCCGCATCTGTAACCCGGGCTGCAGCGCTGGCCACGGCGCAGTCATGATTCAATACTGAAAGCAGGACAGTCTCAAGCACGACGCACTCTGCGAAGCTCCCTTCGACAGTTAGCACCGGGCTGTAGGGGAAGAACAGTTCGCCATCGGCGTAGCCGGTCACATCACCACGGAAGTGATAGTTGGCCAGCCATTCGGTCATAGGGCCCGCTGACACCACCCCAGCAGTCACGAGATGTTCGATGACCTCGTCGCTGAAACGGAAGTTCCCGATCGCCTCGATCAGGCGGTTCATGCCTGCCACTACGCCATAAGCACGCCCAGCAGGCAGGCGGCGAGTAAACACCTCGAAGACCGAATCTCGACCAGCGACACCGGACTCAAGAGCCGACGCCACCATGGTGAGTTCGTAATGATCAGTATGTAGCGCTGTAGCAACACCTTGGTCCACGAGCTAAAGCTAGCAGGGTGCCGAAAAACGCATACCCCGATCAGCATTCATCAGCGCGCTGGTAGACGATCAACGCCAAGTTTAGGTCATTCGTTTTCTGGTCCTATGCTCATGACCGAACCGTTCGGCTGGAGGGCCCTCCCAGTGGACACCGTGCAACTTCTGGTCGACGTGCTCGGCCCCGTGGTCGTGATCGTGGCGATTGGTGCGCTCGTAGCGCCGCGCTTGGGGCTTGATACATCAACACTCTCCAAATTGGCCTATTGGGTTCTGGGGCCGGCGTTCGTGTTCAACATCTTCTCCACCACCACGTTGGAAGCAGAGACTGCAGCCAAGCTGGTAGCAGCAGGTGCCGCAAGTGTTGCCGCGGCTGCCATAGCCGGCGCTGCTCTGTCACCCATGTTTGGTCTGCGCGGCAGCGCCATGAGCGCGACGGTCATGTCCAGCGCCTACGGCAATGTCGGGAATGCTGGCTTGGCCATCTGCGTGTTCGCTCTCGGCGAAGACGCTCTAGATCGCGCCGGTGTGTTGATGGTCACGATCATGTTCTTCGGCACCTTGTTGTCTGTCTGGCTTGGCACGCGACAGACACAGTCGGGTCTGAAGGCAGCCTTCGACGCGCTCGTCTCGCCAATGATCGCCGCCGCAATCGTCGGCTTCTTATTCAATCTCGTGAACCTAGATACCCCGACCGTTATCGATCGCGCCGTGTCCACAATCGCCCAGGGTCTGATCCCGGTGATGCTGGTCACGCTTGGGCTTCAGCTTGCCACGACCGGCAGCTTGCGCTTTCTGAGGTCGACTGGCGTGGTCACCATCGCCAAACTGGTCGTTGCGCCGATCATCGGTTGGGCGGTGGCCGAAGCGTTTGGGCTGACCGGTGACGACCGCGGTGTCATCATCCTTCAGGCCGCGATGCCACCAGCGGTCTTTTGCATGGTGTTGGCCCTAGAACACGACCTTGAGGCTGACCGCACGACGAACGATGTCGTCGTGGTCACTATCGCTTCGCTGCTAACCCTTCCGGTAGCGCTCATGCTGGTTGCGTGACAGCCAACTCTTTGGGCTGATCATCCAGCTTTCGCGTCTCGAGAATCAGCTCCACGTCAGACGGGTTCTCGCACTCCCAGTGCGGGACACCTCGTTGATGCAGCGCACCCAGGACTTCGCTGGCCGAGGTCACCCAGGATGCTTCGCGACGTGTCGAACGGGCGAACACGACCCCGATCAGGTTGTCGTCAGCATCGACGACGGCTGCGCCACTGTCACCACCGTTGATCGCAACAGTTAACTCGTATCCGCTGCGCTCCGTCTTACGAGTCAGATCACCAATGGACTCGGTCGTCAAACGCACCTTTCGCAGCACAGCGCCTTCGCTCGTTCCGCTAGCTGCGCCCTGGACCATCCGCACGGGATCGCCGCTGGACGCACCGCTAGCTGTCATCGGCGCTGCTGTCAGCCACGGAATTCGTAGCACCGCTAGATCCAGGTCCAGATCCATGTGAACAATCTCGGGCCGGTGCCAGCGGCCCGATGCGTCACGGACCGCAAAGTCCCGCGAGTTATAGATGGCATGGGCCACGGTGACTACGAGCTCGTCCTGAATGACGAATCCCGACGATGTGGTCTGCAGGCTCGGTCGACATGGCAAGGCTGCGATGACCACCGCCCGCTCATCCGCATCGGTGACTGGCCCGGGTTGTACCGCCACCACAGCGATACCCAACCCACAAACCACTGCCAGAAGTCGCCACCACATATCAGTGAATACTGCCCGACTAAACCTGGCGGCCGACGAGACCCAGATAGCGGTCAAGGATCGGCCCATCGTCAGCCACGGCTATGACCGGGCCGGTGCGGCCGCGCTCAACCAGCCTGTCTGACATCGCAGCGATGATGATTACGTCGTCGAATGCGTGCACAGCCTGCACACAGTTCAGTGGGTTTTGGCTCATAAAGTGTCACCTGATCTGAAGTCGAGTGGCCTGGAAACGACTGCGCCGACACTACCTGGCAACGCAGCCGAAGTACTGGCGACCTGGCCCTTACCGCCGGACGCTGCCCTCGACCCCTACGCAATTCGCACGAGGGAAACCGACGACTCACAGCCTTCTTCAGCATCCTGCTCGTGCCGCGTCAGACAACCTTTGCGTTGTCGCTCTGGGCCGGATCAGCGCTCGCTTCGTTGCCAGACACGGCACTAGCTGAGCAACCAGAAGCCCAATGAGAATTGCCCAGGACCGGGAGCCTCGCCGACCACATAGAGCCGGTCACCGTCGTGGCTGATCACGATGCCCTCCGGCTGCTCGAACCAGCCCTGAGCCAGGACCAGGTCGACCCGCTGTAGCTCGTTGACGTGTTCGATGCGCCGATGATCGACCAGCGCCACGACGGTCCAGACCTGACGGTCGACCAGGGCAACATCACGCTCGACAATGCGAGCTTCACCTACAACGAGGGTGAATCACTCACGCTGCGGGCCCTCACAGGTTCGATCCCTGGTAGCTCTCTAACGGTCATCACCGGCTCAAGTGGCGCGGGCAAGACCACTCTGCTGTGCCTACTGCTCGTATCGGGTCACGATGGCCGGCTGCCTGATCGGGTCACTGACCGAGGTCCGAGGCACTCCGGTTGTTGAACTGACTGCTGGTTCGCACAACGATGGACGAGTCGTACGAGCCATGATCGAAGCCGCTGTCGCTACCTACCGTGCGACCACCAACGCCTCGGTTACGGGTAGTCCGCCATCAGCTGTTTAGGCACTTAGGTGGTCGGTGCGCCATGGCGCCCCGCTCCATCTCGAAAACGGGCGGCACCTGCCTGGGTTTCACCCGTACGAACAGTGGCCAGCCCAAGGTTGATCTCATGTTCCAACGCAGCCCCTTCATCGAGTGACCATTGGTCAAGCGCAGACAACCGGTCGCTTCGCAAGCAATGTTGGGGTAGCGCCGCAAGTTGGTTGGCCAGCACAAGCGCCTGACCGAGCGCTGAGCCTGATGACACAACCCGGTTGGCTAGACCCATTGCCATGGCTTCACTGGCGGCGACCTCGCGTCCAGTCAGGATCAGGTCCATAGCTCGAGACTGGCCGATAAGGCGCGGCAGCCGAATCGTGCCGCCGTCGACCAGCGGAACACCCCACCGCCGACAGAACACACCGAACAAGGCATCGTCTGCGCACACCCGCAGGTCACACCACACCGCCAGTTCGAGGCCGCCAGCCACGGCATAACCCTCGACAGCTGCGATCACCGGCTTGCCGAGTTGAAGCCGTGTTGGCCCCATCGGACCTAACGAACCAACGATGTCGTCGGCACCTTCGTTTTTCATGCGGTTGCCGCGCCCGTCTGCGACACCCTTGAGATCCGCCCCGGCACAAAACATGTTGTTCGCTCCGGTCAGGACTGCGACGTGTTGTGACTCGTCGGCATCGAACGCCAGGAAAGCCTCGTAGAGCAGTTGGGCTGTCGGCCCGTCGACAGCGTTACGCACCGCGGGCCGATTAATGGTCACGACCGTGACCGTTCCCCGGTGCTCGACAATGATGGTTGGCTCGCTCATGTGGGCTCCGTTCAGGACCGTGAGTGATCCTGCGTATGGACAGGGCTAGATGTTGACAAGCCTGTCAGCTGGCGTGTGATCGCATGGCAGCCACGTTGCGCTGGCTTACTTCGACCAGGTCACCCTTGCGCATCACGAACGAAACAACAAGATTGACCTGATGTTGCCCTGAGCGCAGCCGACCGCTCACCACATCGAGCTCCATGCCCTCTACCGGGGGCAGCAGCGCTACGGCCCGGAAACCATCGTCGGTCCCAGGTGACGACCGCTTCTCTTCATGGATGAGCTCGTAGCTCTCCCAGATCCAGACATCGTTCACCGATACGAATCGGCAGGTGTGATTGGCCCTGCTCTTGGACACCATGGCGCCGGGACAAACAATGAACGGCCCCTCGATGTAGGGCAACACGCCCATGCCATCTCGGCCAAAGGCATGGTCGAAGGCCTGATCGATGACGGCTTGCTGGTCGCCATCTTCAAGAGCTCGGCGCCGCGTCTCGTCGGCCAAGGCAGCCGCAAGGTGCACCAGCACATCGTTGTTAAGCCGCTGCGCCAACTCGACTGCCGCGGTTGGTTCGTCGGTGAGATGTCGCACGATCGTGCCGTAACGCCTTGTTGCCACGCCCCCATCTTGGCCTATCGGTGCGACAGTTTCGCCGACCGCTAGTACACGGGCCTCTAGTACTCCGACCCTCAGTACATCGAGTTGGAGCCCTCGGCGCCTTCGCCTCGGGCTCGTGCGAGTTCTGCCTGGACGCCAACGTTCATTGCGACATTGTCAGCAGTCACCGTGATCATCCGGAAACCCTGTTCGAGCCGCAGCGGTGTCAGCGATCCACTGGAGTGAATCCCAGGTACGACGCCAGCGTTCTGGCACGCAGCAACGATGGTGTGCAGCGCTTCGGTGAACTCGGCATCATCGTCGTTGTTGCCGGGCGGAAGGCCAAGGCTGATCGACAAGTCAGCTGGACCCACGTAGACAGCATCGACGCCGGGCGTGTTGACGATTGCATCGACATTGTTCAGCGCCTGGACCGTCTCGACCATGACGATCGTCGCCACCTGATCAACAGACGCAGTGAAATAGTCATCGAGCCGCGGCGCAGCGCCAGACGGCCCCCAGCTACGGGCTCCGCGTGGCGGGTAACAGCAGGCGTCGACCGCAGCCTGGGCTTCCTCCGCGCTATTGACCATGGGCACAATGACACCTTGGGCGCCGGCGTCGAGCAGTTTGCCGATGATGCCGGGTTCGTTCCACGGGGCTCGGGCGATGGGATTGCTTCCGCCAACCAGGATTCCCTGGATCATGCCAACGCTCGCTTGGTAATCGATCAGCCCATGCTGGTTATCGCAACACACATAGGCCACACCTGAACGGGCAAGCGATTCGGCTGCCATCGAGCTCGGTATACCGGCCCACAGGCCAAGGGTTGTTTCGCCAGCACGCCACAGGTCACGTAGAGAATCCATGGCCATGGTTTAGCACCTAAAGCGCCCGAGACCAGCGTGCACCCAGACCCCGGTGCATGCAGGCACTGCTGGATTCACGTCGGATTGACGACCGATGCGGGCCTCCCATCCAGCACAGCCAAAGCGTTCTCAAAGGCGTGTTCGTAAAGCCGCCGGCGTCCAACGGCCGTCGATGACGCGATGTGAGGCGTGACGACCACGTCGTCGCGACCGAGCAGAGCGTGGCCGACAGGTAAGGGTTCAGGGTCGGTCACGTCGAGCCCAGCACCGGCCAGATGGCCAGTATCTAGAGCTCGCACCAACGCATCATGATCGATCAGCGGGCCACGTGCGCAGTTGATCAGAAACGAACCAGGCCGCATCGAAGCCAAGCTCGCATCGTTCATCATGTGCCGGGTTTCGGCCGTTGACGGCGCGTGCAGCGAAAGCACATGCGCCTGCGCAATCACCTGGCTGAGTGGTGCCAGCGCCACGCCTGGCACAGGCGACGAGTCCAAAAACGGGTCACAGGCAACGACCTCCATACCCAACGCTTGGCCCACAACGGCGACACGCCGTGCAATCCGGCCAAGGCCAACCAGACCGAGCGTCGCGCCGTCGAGTTCAAGTGAGGTTGCTGTCCCAGGACCAGCAAGACCGTCGAGCGCTCGTTTCGTCTTCGACGGCAGTTCCTTAGTTACAGCCAGCATCAGTGCCATCGTGTGCTCGGCGGTAGAGACCGTTGGGGAATCTGGTCCGTTGCAGACGACCACACCGGCGGCGCTCGCCGCGACGCAGTCGACGTTGTCGTAACCGATCCCTGCCCGCGAGACGACCCGCAAGTTCGGGAACCGAGCGAACCTGTCTGCATCCCAGGTGTCACCAATGCCAATGACGGCCGCCGGAGCGTCGCCGAGTGTCGCATCATCAGGACCAATGAGATCGGCTCGCCCGTCGATGTAGTCGACGTCGGCCTGCTCGACGGGTCGATCGATATGGATGATGTGCCGGTCTGCCATACCGGCAGGTTATGTGACCCGCGCCCCCCGAGCAGGGTGTTGAAGAATGCCGGCGGTGCTTTGTCAGTCGCGGGGTACTCGGTCGGCTGCAGCGAGGTCGCCAGGTCCCCCGCGAGCTCGCAAGCGTTCAGCTGCAGCAGCACGATGGTCACCATCGGCATTGCCGCCGTACTTAAACTTGGCGCGCACATCGTCCAACGTCATTCGCAGACCTCGGATTGCCTTGAACTGTTTGAGGTGTACCGCCGGATCTTGGAGTCCGCCGTCGGGTTCAAGATCAGCTAACTGGGTCCGAAGGATCGCAGCGATCTCGTCGGGCTCGTCGGTCACGGTGACCGAGCCGCTCAACTGCACAGCGCCGTAGTACGTCGTAGGAATACCCAGCGATGGGTCTTCGTCGTCGATGGCCTTCCACGCTCCTGGAATGTACGCCCAGTCACCAGCCACGCTCAGGACTGCATGCGGTGTTGCTTCAAGCGCGGCGAACACCGGGTTCGGTTTGGCGAGATGGAAAACAACCTGATCATCGAGCAAGACAAACTGAGTCGGCACCAGAACTGGCACGTTCCCATTGCCGTTCACCGCGAAGTGACCGAACCCTTGTTGGTGGACAAATGGGCGCCATTGCGCCTCGTCTGAGGTTGCATCGTGCGGACGAATCAGCATCGCAGGAGCCTATCGATCGTCTGCAGGTCGTGCAGATCCCTTTTCACCAGCTTCGAGGTCGGCAACGCGTTCATGGCGCCGCGTCACGTACAACACTGACGTCGCGGCCACTAGCGCAGCGAGCCCAACGCCAACAAAGAGTGCTGTCGAACTACCACCAGCAGCCTTGTCATACTCACCCACCTTGGGAAAAAACAGCACCCGCCCGAGCGAAACTAAGGTCACAACATGGATCTTCGACTAGACGGCAAGACAGCACTCGTGACCGGGGGTTCCCGCGGCATCGGCAAGGCCATCGCTAAGGCCTTTGTCGATTCAGGCGCCGAAGTCATGATTACGAGCCGCAAGGCAGAATCGTGCGAAGAAACAGCCAACGAGATCGGTTGCCTATGGGAAGCAGGCCATGTTGGCAATCCCGAGGACGCCGAGCGCATCGTCGATGCGTGCATTGAACGCTTAGGTGGTGTCGACATCCTGGTCAATAACGCCGGAACCGGACCCTATAGCGGTCCGGTTATCGACGCTGATCTTCCGCGTTGGAACAAGACGTTCGAGGTCAACCTGACCGCCCCGCTCGTGTTCAGTCAGCTGTGCTGGCACAAACACATGAAAAACAATGAGGGCGGCTCGATCATCAACATCAGCTCTGTTGGCGGTTTCAGTACGCATCCCCACATTGGCGTCTATGACATCTCAAAGGCAGCACTCATTCACCTCACGAAGCAGCTCGGCGCCGAGCTTGGTCCGCAGGTCCGCGTGAACGCGTTGTGCCCTGGGCTGGTTAAAACCGACCTGTCAAAGTTTCTGTGGGAAGGCGAAAAAGGTGAGCAAGTCGCACAGATGTATCCACTCAAGCGCCTGGGCGAGGTCGAAGACATGGCCGCAGCAGCGGTCTGGTTGGCCGCCGATAGCGGCCGTTGGATCACCGGTCAGGCAATCGTGCTCGACGGCGGTGGCCAGGTGAAGTTCACCCAATAGCACGCATCCCCCGGTCCGAAATCACTCGTCCACAGCCACCACAGAAAGCAAATTAGGAGCGCTATGTGTGACATAGGTGCATCAGACTCCTCAGAAGCGATCGAGTGGTTCGATGAGTTGGCGCTCGACCCCGAGGCACACCCCGTTGCCATGGGAACGCGGGCATTAGGCGATCGGCCATGGCTCGTCGCCGACGACCGGCACGATGTCGAACTTGGGATCAAGGCCGACCTGCTGTCGACGCGACGCGACCAGGTGCTACACACAACCGACTACTCGGTCGAAGCCGCAACACAACTAGCTCAACTCATCGGCACCCCGATCAACGGCAAGCTGCACCCGATCGAGGAGGCAGCCCGTTCGGTGCAAGAAGATCTGTGCTTGCTGCAACGGCGTGCGTCGGGTTGGCACCTGGATGCGAGTTGCCTGTGCTTCCCCACCCGTTGGCATTTGCAGGACAAGGTGGGCCACCACATCGCGTTCGTGCACGGCCCCGTTCGCGGCTACGACCCGCTGATCACCGGCAAGGTCGATCAGATGTTTGATCGACTGAGCGACCGGCCGGTCTGGCGCCGCAATTGGTTCCTGATGACCGATACGACCTTGTTCCAACCTGACCGGCCACCCATCGAGACGATCATCGACAGCAACTCGGTGCTCGAAGACGTGTTCATACGAAGCGAACGCCAGACGTTGCGGCGGCTCGCCGACGACTGGATTGTGTTCACCATTCGGGTACAGCAGGAACGCCTGGGCGACCTGCTCACGACCGACGAACGACGTCGGTCATTTCGTAATTGGGCCGCTCATGTCTCTGACGATTTTGGGGCTCGGCGCCACCTGACCCCGCCCCAACGCACCCAACTCCTCCATGGGTTAGAGGCACCGATCTAAGAGCCGTGCACGGGACACAACCTCCCGTATTCACAGACACTGCCGAGTACTACATTGCATACGCAGCAGCTGCGACCCATCGCCGTATCTCACCACCGATCCGCATACAGCGGCATCAGTCAGCAGCGTCCGTCCTAAGCTTGTGCGCCATGGCAGACGCAGCTCCCGACACAGCAGCACCCGAGATCCCGACCTGGCGCTACAACGCCGCGCTTGCGCAAGATATCGAACTGCGCTGGCAAGCAACCTGGGACCAGAATAAGACCTTCGAAACGCCGAACCCGGCGGGCCCCCTTGGCGATCCCGAGGCACTCGCTGGCCGCGGCGAGAAGTTGTTCGTGCTGGACATGTTCCCCTACCCATCGGGCAGTGGCCTGCACGTGGGACACCCGCTGGGGTTCATTGGTACCGACGTATACAGCCGCTACCAGCGCATGCTGGGTCGCAACGTCTGTTACACGATGGGCTTCGACGCGTTTGGCCTGCCGGCCGAGCAACACGCTGTTGCGACCGGCGAACATCCTTCGATCAGCACAGACGCTGCTATCGCCAACATGCGTCGCCAACTGCACCGGTTGGGCCTGAGCCATGACCGTCGCCGCAGCATCTCGACAACCGACCCCGAGTACTACCGCTGGACCCAATGGATCTTCCGCGAGATCTTCGAGTCCTGGTACGACGATGATGCCGACAAAGCGCGCCCGATCGCTGAGCTGATCGCCCAGTTCGAGTCAGGTGAACGCGCCGTTGACGGCGACCATGCTGGTGCGGCTTGGGCAGAGTTGACCGCCCCCCAGCAAGCCGAAGTCATCGACGACCACCGTCTGGCCTATGTATCCGACGCACCTGTGAACTGGTGTCCTGGTTTGGGCACCGTCGTGGCGAACGAAGAAGTCACCGCTGATAACC
>Ga0307994_1000544_pt1 | contig 26272 bp, 23 predicted proteins | sample EllFjometagen261_FD_203171 | JGI IMG/M metagenome (GOLD analysis project Ga0307994, IMG submission 203171) | Marine microbial communities from Ellis Fjord, Antarctic Ocean - #261 | ecosystem: Environmental > Aquatic > Marine > Unclassified | place: Southern Ocean | collected 2014-11-02 | reverse complement strand
TGCATTGCAATTGCTCACAGCTTATAATGGTATTATTAATAATGGCAATATGATAAAGCCTCGCTTGGTAAATGAAGTGACCGATGCGGGTTTAGTAGTGAAAGATAATAATGAGCGAGTAGAGTCTAAGAAGGTTTGCTCTAAGGAAACTTCTGCAAAAATAAAGGAGCTTACTGCTGAAGTATTCTTAAGCGGTTCGGCTAGTGGAGTTAGAAGTAGTGTAGTTTCTATGGGAGGTAAAACAGGTACTGCTCAAATAGCAACTAAAGGACAATATCAAAAATCTAGAATTTACAATGCCAGTTTCGTGGGTCATTTCCCTGCAGATGAGCCTGTTTATAGTGTGTTTGTAATGGTAAATCAACCAAGCAACGGGCAGTTCTATGCTAGCTCGGTGGCTGCTCCAGTATTTGCAGAGGTAGCAGAGAAAATTTTCACTATCAGTGTTAAGCAAAAGGTAGATGATACCTCTACTCGTTTTCCAAATTATACCTCAGGTTACTACTCAGATTTCAAAGTGCTCAACAGTGCTTTGAATGTGAAGTTAACCCAAGAAGTAAATAATGAGGTGATAGCTATGAATGCTGAAACAGGTAAAGCTAAAGGGCTAAATATAGAAGACAATAAAATGCCAAACGTAAGAGGATTAGGGGCTAAAGATGCTATCTACTTACTAGAGAGATACGGCTTGCAAGCTAAAATATCTGGTTATGGCAGAGTAGTGGAGCAGAGTCCAGCAGCTAGGTCTAGAGTTACTAAAAACCAACGCGTTTACATCCGACTAAATTGAGATTATTAAGCGACATATTGATGGCCATAGAGCCTATATCTACTCACGGTAGTGATGAGGTAAACATAGCTGGAATGACTTTAGATTCTCGTGCAGTAAAAGAGAACTATCTGTTTGCTGCTACTAGAGGTGCTACTACAGACGGGCATCTATATGTAGACAAGGCAATAGAGCTAGGAGCTACGATAATACTATGCGAAGAGATAGCTACTCCAAAAGAGGGTATCACATACATAGTAGTGGCTAATGCTGCTGAGTCACTCGGCTTATTAGCTTCTGAGTACTACGATAATCCAAGTAGAAACTTAAGCCTTATTGGGGTCACAGGTACCAATGGTAAAACGTCAATTGCGACTTTGCTTTATCAGTGCTTTACGAACCTAGGGCATACATGTGGTTTGCTATCTACCATAAAGTATAGTATAGCTGGCACAGATACGGTAAGTACGCATACTACACCCAATAGTGTACGTATAAATGAACTGCTAGCAGAGATGGTAGATGCAGGATGTGAATATGCCTTTATGGAAGTGAGCTCACATGCTTTGCACCAGAGCAGAACAGCAGGACTAGAATTTGATGGAGCGGTATTTACCAATATCACGCATGACCATTTAGACTATCACACTGATTTTAGAGAATATCTATACACTAAAAAAAGACTTTTTGACGGATTAAGCTTAGATGCATTTGCTCTAGTAAATAAAGATGACAAGAATGGAGCTACTATGGTGCAAAACACCAAAGCTACTAAGTATACCTACAGTTTAAAGTCGGTTTCTGATTTTAAAACGAAGGTAATAGAGAGTGATTTCGATGGAATGCTACTAGATATCAGTGGCTCGGAAGTGTGGCTTAGACTAGTCGGTAATTTCAATGCATACAATGTGCTCGCAGTTTATGCTGTTGCCTTTTTGCTAGGTAAGGAGCATTTAGAAATAGTCACAGCACTTAGTGCTATCAATAGTGTAGATGGCAGATTTCAAAATATAAAGGAAGCTGGGATTACAGCCATAGTAGACTACGCACACACTCCAGATGCACTCCAAAATGTAGTGGATACCATCAATGCTATTCGTACTAAAAACGAACAACTAATCACGGTGGTGGGATGCGGTGGCGATAGAGATAGAGAAAAAAGACCAGTGATGGCTCGTATAGCATGCCTAGCGAGTGATAGAGTCATTCTAACCTCTGATAATCCACGATCTGAAGATGCTGATGCTATCATAGAAGAGATGATGCTAGGAGTAGAACCTCAGAATTATAAAAAAGTACTCAAAATCACAAATAGAGAAGAAGCAATAAAAACGGCAATTAGTCTGAGCAATACTGGAGATGTGATTCTAGTAGCAGGCAAAGGCCATGAGACCTACCAAGAGATAAACGGAGTCCGTCATCCATTTGATGATAAAGAGATTCTTACCAAAAACCTAAAACTAATAAAAGACTAATGCTATATCACTTATTCGATTACTTACAAGATACGTATAATATGCCAGGAGCTGGTGTTTTTCAGTACATCTCGTTCAGAGCATCTATGGCGGTTATTCTTTCGCTACTTATCTCTTTGGTTTTTGGTAAAAGGCTGATAGAGAAGTTGCGAGATATGCAGGCAGCTGAAACTATCAGAACTCTGGGACTACAAGGCGAAGAAGCTAAAAGAGGTACTCCTACTATGGGTGGTCTTATCATTTTAGCCGCTATTCTGATCCCAACTCTTCTTTTTGCAAAGCTGAATAATGTATATATCCTACTGATGATCTTTAGTACTATTTGGCTAGGGCTCATCGGTTTTATAGATGATTATATAAAAGTTTATAAGAAAGACAAAGGAGGACTAGCAGGTAGATTTAAGGTAGTAGGTCAAGTAGGCTTAGGAATCATAGTAGCTCTAGTACTTCATTTTAATGATAATGTAGTAGTGCGTGAGCAGTACAAGGTAGCGACTGTAGAGGAAGCTCCAGAAGGTGTAGAGGTGAAAAATATCAATGGACAATTGATGTATTTCAAAGATGTGAAAAGTACTACCACTACACTTCCATTTATGAAATCTCATGAGATTGATTATTCCAAATTACTCTTTTGGATGGATGATGAAGGTGCCAATAAGTGGTCATGGATAATCTTGATGCTTGTAGCCGTAGTTGTAATTACTGCGGTGAGTAATGGAGCTAATCTTACCGACGGTATCGACGGATTAGCGGCGGGCAGTTCCGCCATTATAGGGGTGACACTAGCTATCTTAGCTTTTATAAGTGGTAACCTTATTTTTTCAGATTACCTCAATGTCATGTTTATCCCTTATCAAGGTGAGCTGGTAATATTCGCTGCGGCATTTGCGGGGGCTTGTATAGGCTTCTTATGGTACAATAGCTTTCCTGCTCAAGTATTTATGGGAGATACAGGTAGTCTAGCCTTGGGAGGTATTATAGCTGTGCTAGCACTTATGATTCGTAAAGAACTTGTGCTGCCTATACTCTGTGGAATATTCTTAGTAGAGAATCTAAGTGTAATGATGCAGGTAAGTTACTTCAAGTATTCCAAAAAGAAATACGGTGAAGGAAGACGAATATTCAAGATGTCGCCTCTTCATCATCATTATCAAAAACTAGGATATGCAGAGCCCAAAATCGTTGCTAGATTTTGGATAGTTGGTATTATGCTAGCCATTTTCACCATTGTCACTTTCAAGCTAAGATAAGGATTGAGTAAACTAATATCCATATTAGGTGCCGGCGAAAGCGGAGTAGGAGCGGCCATACTTGCCCAGAAACAAGGGTATGATGTATGGGTGAGCGACTACGGCACTATCAAGCCTCAGTATAAAGCTGAGCTAGATACGTATGGAATAAAATACGAAGAAGGAGGCCATAACGAAGCCAAGATTCTTTCATCAGAAAAAATAATAAAAAGTCCAGGAATAGCCGATACGGTGTCTATAGTCACTAAGACTTTGGCCGCAGGTATAGCTGTGATAGGCGAAATAGAATTTGCAGCGGCATATACTAATGCCACGCTTATAGGTATCACTGGTACTAATGGTAAAACTACCACCACTATGCTTACCTACCACCTGCTAGAGAAAGCAGGACTTAATGTGGGAATGGCTGGTAACGTGGGAATCAGTTTTGCAAAGCAAGTAGCACTAGAAGATAAAGAATACTACGTGCTAGAAATCAGTAGTTTTCAGCTAGATGGTATGCATACTGTCGCATTAGACTATGCGGTTTTACTCAATATTACTCCAGATCACTTAGACAGATATGACTCATTACAAGGATATATAGATTCTAAGTTTAAGATCAATCAAAATCAAAAATCAGGACAGCGATTTATTTATTGTACTGACGACGAGACTATTACAAATCAACTAAAGCATCACACTACAGAAGCAGAGCTTATTCCTTTTACCTACGATGGTGGGCCGTTGGAGCAAGGTGCTTGGGTAGAGGACAATCAAATCAACATAAAACTTAACAAACCAAAAACAGAATTCATTATGTCAGTAGAACAATTAACTATCGCAGGAAAGCACAACACGTACAATTCTATGGCGGCTTCTATCATCGCCAATTCTTTGCTTATCAGAAAAGAAACTATCAGAGAAAGTTTGTCAGACTTTAAAAATGTAGAGCATCGCCTAGAGTATGTAGGTAAGGTGAAAGGAATTAACTTCATAAACGATAGCAAGGCGACCAATGTAAACGCAGCTTGGTATGCACTAGAAAGTGTAGAAGATCCAATAATCTGGATAGCTGGTGGTGTAGACAAAGGAAATGACTATGAGTCTCTTAGTCCTTTAGTGAAATCTAAAGTGAGAATAATAGTATGTCTAGGTAAAAACAATATGAAACTACACCAAGCATTTCGTAAGGATGTAGATATGATGATAAATGCAAACTCAGCTCAGGAAGCTGTAGATATAGCGTATGGACTTGGCGAAAAAGGCGAGACTGTATTGCTATCTCCTGCTTGTGCAAGTTTCGATTTATTCGAAAACTATGCCGACAGAGGAAACCAATTTAAGAGAGCCGTTAGAGGTCTGTGAAAGAGTTCTTTGGGAAATATCTAAAAGGTGACCCAGTCATTTGGCTGGTGGTGTTTGTGCTATCGATATATGGAGTGTTGGCGGTGTATTCTTCTATGGGCTCTTTGGCGTATAGTAAGGGCACTAGTCCAGAGATGTATCTCATAAAGCATTCTGCATTGTTGATTTTTGGTTTGTTTGCAATGTGGCTTACTCATCTCATCAATATTCAATATTTCTCAAGAATAGGGCAATTGATGCTCTACTTCGCAGTTCCTCTCCTCATATATACTCTATTTTTTGGGGTAACTATAAACGAGGCCACTCGCTGGATCTCTATACCAGGAATAGGTCTCACAGTACAAAGTTCAGATTTTGCCAAGCTAGCACTGGTAGTGTATGTGGCCAGATTTATGGCGAAGCGGCAAGGAGAAGTTCACGATTTTAAAAGGACATTGCTTCCTGTTTTAGGTGTCATACTTTTTGTGTGCCTGCTCATATTTCCTGAAGATTTGTCTACCTCAGCAGTATTATTTCTTACTAGTATGCTTGTACTCTTCTTAGGTAGAATACCGCTAAAGCAAATAGGCTTGCTAGTAGGTATTGGAGTTCTTGTTTTGGGGGGATTATTTACCTACGTCATGAAGTCTGATGTCACCTTTGGTAGACTAGGCACTATGAAGTCTAGAATAGAATCATTCTCGGCAGATTCAGATGATGGAGGAACCTTTCAGAGCAGACAAGCTAAAATAGCCGTAGCTAGAGGAGGTTTTACAGGCACAGGTCCCGGCCAGAGTAGACAGAAAAATATTTTACCGTCTCCATTCGCAGATTTTATTTATGCTATAATCATAGAAGAGTATGGTTCCATTTTTGGCGGACTAGCATTAGTAGTACTCTATATGCTGCTACTTTATAGGGCATTCAGAATAGTGCTTAAAACAGAAAATTCGCTTGCCGCTCTGCTCGCTATTGGGCTAGCATTTAGCTTAGTGGTACAAGCACTTATCAATATGGGCGTAGCCGTAAACTTACTGCCCGTTACAGGATTAGCATTACCTATTGTCAGTAGAGGTGGTACCTCTATATTGTTTACTAGTATAGCATTTGGTATTATACTAAGTGCAAGTAGAACTATATATACAGAGAGAGAAAATGCCAAATAATTTACGCGTCTTAATATCGGGAGGAGGCACTGGAGGGCATATATTCCCAGCTATAGCTATCGCCAATCAGATAAAAAGTGTGTATCCAGATGCAGAGATTGAATTCGTAGGAGCCAAAGGTAAAATGGAAATGGAAAAAGTGCCAGCAGCGGGGTACAACATACATGGACTTTGGATAAGTGGCCTACAGCGTAGTTTGACTCCCAAAAATCTAAGTTTACCATTTAAGCTGGTATCGAGTCTTTGGGAAAGCAGAAAAATAATAAAGAAATTTAAGCCAGATTTTACGGTGGGAGTAGGAGGCTATGCAAGTGGTCCGCTTAATTATATGGCTAGTAAAATGGGTGTACCTGTGTACCTGCAAGAGCAAAACTCTTTTCCGGGTATTACCAATAAACTACTAAAGGATGTAGCACGTAAAATTTGTGTGGCCTACGATGGAATGGATCGATTTTTTCCGAAGGAAAAAATCGTAATTACGGGCAATCCTATCCGCCAAGATGTTTTGGTAAGTCCTGCCACTGCAGAAGAGGGATTAGAATACTTCTCCTTAAAAAAAGATAAGAAAACCATCCTCATAGTAGGAGGGAGCCTTGGTGCTCGTACCATAAACGAAGCAATACAAGCCAATTTACAGAGTCTCGAAAGAGCAGGCATACAACTGCTTTGGCAAACGGGTAAAAACTATAACGAAGAGTTCGGTACTTTCTCGTGGGGTACTCGTACAGCTTTTATTAAGCGAATGGATTTAGCTTACAAAGTAGCAGATGTGGTAATAAGTCGGGCAGGTGCTATGTCTGTTTCAGAGCTTTCTGCTTTGGGTAAGGCTACCATTTTTGTTCCGTCCCCATTTGTGAGCGAAGACCATCAGACTAAGAATGCTATGAGTTTGGTAGATAAGCAAGCTGCCTTGCTTTGTAAAGATATAGAGGCTACAGCTAAGTTAGGTGATATGGCAATCAGCCTATTGCAAGAGGAAGAGCAAATGCAAAACTTGCAAAATGAAATCAAGAAATTAGGTCTGCCATTAGCAGCTCAGAGTATAGTAAATGAAATAATAAAAGACCTTGGGGCATAAGAAAAATATATATTTTCTAGGGATAGGTGGCATAGGTATGAGTGCCCTTGCTCGCTATTTTAAGGCACAAGGTTATATGGTTTCGGGGTATGATAAAACTCCGAGTCCACTTACAGATAAATTACAACAAGAAGGAATCTTAGTATCTTTTAACGATGCTATAAAAGATCTAGATCCTATCTATGTGGAGCATAAGGCAGGCGTAATGGTAGTATACACTCCAGCTATACCTGCGGATAATGTGCTTTTAAATTTCTTTAAAAACGAGGGATACTCCTTGGCCAAAAGGGCAGAAGTGCTGGGTATGGTAACCAAGCAAACTACTAACTTGAGTGTAGCAGGCACCCATGGTAAGACTACTACTAGCAGCATAGTTGCTACTATTTTACTTTATTCAGAAAAGCAATTTTCTGCATTTTTGGGTGGTATAAGCACCAACCTTGGTAGTAACTATTTTTACCAAAAAGGAATAGGTGAGCAGCACATTAGTGTAACGGAAGCAGACGAGTTTGACCGATCCTTTCTAAAACTCAGCCCAGATTATGCTATTATAACGAGTACCGATGCAGACCATCTAGACATTTATGGTAAAAAAGAAGATCTGGAGCAATCGTACATAGATTTTTCAGAGTTAGTAAGGAACCCAACTCACCGTTTTTATGCCAAAGAATATGCGAACAACATAGAAGGAGTAAGTTACTCTGCTAGTGATAAGTCAGCAGAGTATTATGCTGTAGTTACTAGTAAATCAGGCAAGGGGACACATTTTAGCATAGCTAATACTGTAGGCGAAGAGGAGATAGTAGATTTATATCTCAATCTCCCTGGTCATCATAACCTAGAGAATGCCATCGGTGCTACTTTAATGACGCTAAAGGCAGAAGTTTCTCTAGATGCGGTGCGTAGTGGATTGGCAAATTTTAAAGGTATAAAACGCAGATTTGAGTATGTTCTAGATACAGATAAGATAATCTACATAGATGACTACGCACATCACCCAAGTGAGTTGCGTGCTATCATTTCTTCTGTACGAGATTTATATCCTACCAAAAAGATTACCGCGGTATTCCAACCGCACCTCTTTAGCCGTACTCAAGATTTTATGGCAGAGTTTGCTCACGAGCTTTCACAAGTAGATGAACTTTTATTATTGCCTATATACCCAGCTAGAGAGTTGCCTATAGTGGGAGTGACTAGTGAAGCTGTTTTAGAGAAAATAAGTCTAGAAAATGCACAGTGTGTGGCAAAAGAGAATGTGCTCACGGAGCTACAAAATAAGGAAATAGAAGTGCTGCTTACACTAGGTGCCGGAGATATAGATAGATTGGTTTCGCCCATACAAACATACTATGGCAGTTAAGATGAATCCATACATACGCAAGACACTTTATGTGATAGCCATAGGCTTACTCGTCGCCCTTTTTGTAACACTAAAAGCAAAACAAGATGAGCAGATCTGTGAGATTATATCCATAGAAATAGCGGCTCCTATAGAGAAACAACTCGTCACTGAGCGACTAGTAATGGATAGGTTAAGTACTTGGTATACAGGTGGGCTGTACGGTACAGTAGCTGCTAATATGCCGCTTGCAGATATAGAAAGCAAACTAGAAAGTATGCCTGCCGTGCTCAATGCAGAAGTGAGTTTTGACCTTCGTGGCGAGCTTACATTGCAGATAGAGCAAAGAATACCTGTAGTTAGAATAATGAGTAATACTGGTGAGTCTTACTATCTAAGCAAAGACAAGACTAAAATACCTTCTCGCGGTACAGATGTAGCTAGGGTGCCCATAGCAAATGGTCGTTTAACAAACGCTATGATTACGAAAGTGTACACACTATCCACCTATGTGCAAGAAAACGCATTTATGGAAGCCCTTACTGAACAGATATTTGTAAACAAGAATAGTGAATTGGTGATAGTGCCAAAATTGATCAATCAACAAATAATAATTGGAGATGCCACTGACCTAGAAGAGAAGTTCGCCAAGTTGATAGATTTCTATGAACACGGACTGAATCACATAGGATGGAAAAAGTACCACACTATTAATTTAAAATATAAAGACCAAATCGTTTGTAACTAATATAATGGCTGAATCACAAGAAAGGATAATTGTAGGACTAGACATAGGAACCACTAAGGTGTGTGCTATCGTGGGTCGAGCAAATCAATATGGCAAAGTAGACATATTGGGAATGGGTAAAGTAGCATCTCACGGCGGGGTAACTCGTGGTGTGGTATCTAATATAGACAAGACAGTAGCTGCTATACAAGAAGCAATACGAGAAGCCGCTGAAAAATCGAACGTAGATATAAAGAGAGTACAAGTAGGAATAGCGGGGGCACATATCAATAGCCTACAGCACAGAGGTATGGTCATTAGAAATGATCGTGAAGCAGAGATTAATACAGAGGATTTAGAGAAGCTAGAGAACGATATGTTTAAACTGGCAGTGAAGCCTGGAGATAGAATAATCCATGTGCTACCTCAAGATTATACGGTAGATGATGAGCCAGGGATAGTAGACCCAGTAGGTATGGCGGGTGTAAAGCTGGAAGGAAACTTTCACATAATCACAGGTCAAATATCTGCAGCTAAAAACATTTACAAGTGTATAGAAAAATCGGGATTAAAAGTTTCTGAACTTGCTCTAGAGCCTTTAGCATCTGCAGAAGCTGTACTGAGTAAGGAAGAAATGGAAGCTGGTGTGGTACTGGTAGATATAGGAGGTGGTACTACAGACGTAGCTATTTTCTATGAAAATATTATTAGACATACCGCAATTATTCCGTACGGTGGCAACATTATTACCGAAGATATAAAGGAGGGCTGTAATGTAATGAAAGCTCACGCTGAGTTATTGAAGGTAAAATTTGGTAGTGCTCTAGCCAATGAACAAAGCGAAAATGAAATAGTAAGTATACCAGGTATAAGAGGTAGGGAAGCGAGAGAAATCTCTATCAAAAACTTGTCAAAAATTATACAAGCTAGAATAGAAGAAATAATGGAACTTGTTTATTATGAAATAAAAACGAGTAACATGGAGAAAAAACTGGCAGGTGGTATCGTAATCACTGGTGGCGGATCTCAACTGAAGCATATTGCACAATTAGCTGAATTCGTAACAGGCTTAGATGCACGTATAGGATATCCTAACGAGCATTTGGCTAAAGGTATGGTAGATGAGGTAAAGAGCCCTGTATACGCTACCAGTGTGGGTCTTGTGCTTAGAGGGCTAGCAGATGAACGAAATACTATCAACGTTAGTGGAGAGCAATTCATCTCAGAAAAAAAGAAATCACCTTTATTTGACCGTATTAAAGATTGGTTGAAAGACGAAGTAGACGTAGCTGATTACAAATAAAAGAAGTACTTATGAGTTTCACAGTAGAATTACCAAAAGACAAATCATCCATCATCAAAGTAGTAGGTGTAGGAGGCGGAGGCGGAAACGCAGTAAATCATATGTACCGTGAAGGTATCAATGGGGTAGATTTTTTTATCTGTAATACAGATGCTCAAGCACTAGAAAATAGCCCAATACCAAACAGAATACAAATAGGCAACGCTCTTACAGAAGGACGTGGTGCAGGTTCTAATCCGGAGGTGGGTCGAAAGGCTGCCGAAGAAAATATAAAAGAAATAATCGAGTCACTTGGAGTGAATACGCAGATGGTATTCGTAACTGCAGGTATGGGCGGTGGTACTGGAACTGGTGCTGCTCCTGTGATAGCTAAAGCAGCTAAAGATATGGGGATTCTTACCGTAGGTATTATCACTACTCCTTTTAGTTTCGAAGGTGGTAGAAGATGTGATGCGGCTTTTCATGGAATAGAAGAAATGAGAGAGAGTGTAGATTCTCTTCTTGTGATTTCTAATGATAGAATAAAAGAAATATACGGCAACTTGCCTATTAGTAAAGCTTTTGGATATGCAGACAATGTATTGACTACTGCTGCTAAAGGAATAGCTGAGATAATCACAATAGCAGGGAGTATAAACGTAGATTTCGAAGACGTGAAAACTGCTATGAGTAATAGCGGTGTCTCTATAATGGGTATGGGATTAAGCGAAGGAGATGATCGTGCTATGCGTGCGGTTAATCAAGCACTAAACTCGCCATTGCTAGATGATAATAAGATACAAGGTGCTAGTGATTTGCTAGTAAATATCTCGTATGGAGATGAGGAAGCTACTATGGATGAGTATGCGGCTATTAATGAGTTCCTGCAGAGTCAAGCAGGCAGAGATGCTACACTTAAATGTGGCTTATGCTTTGATTCTTCTTTAGGTAATGCTATATCTGTAACAGTAATAGCTACAGGATTTAATAGAATAGAGAATAAGTACAAAACGACTCTTGGTGTAAACGAAGAAGTAGAGTTTGACTTAGGAGCTGTGACTGTGAGCGAAGATGGAATGACAGATGAAGTGCCACAGAAACAGACTACTATTTTTGATCAATTGGGCGATTATGAAGAAGATGAAACCGTAGCGGCTAATCAAAAGATAGAGCAGATGAAGCAACGTATGAAATATCTACGTGAGCTCAATGAGTCTGCTAATAAAGAGTATGGTGTAGAAGAACTAGAAAATGTGCCAGCCTATAAGCGTAAAGGGGTAAATCTAGAAGATGTAGCCCACTCTAGTGAAATGGAAATTTCAAGAACTAGCTTAATAGAAGAGCCAGAGAAAAAACCAGAACTACGAACCAATAATTCTTTTCTACACGACAACGTAGACTAAGACATAAAGGACTTTTAACAAATAATATCTGTAAATAAAAAATCCGCGAGAGCGGATTTTTTATTTAATCAAAGAACCAGGTCAAATAATCACTGTTAAAAATAATGACAATTAAGATAATTTGTATTAGCCCAAGGGCTATCAAGGTGCGATCTAATATTGCAAAGGCAGACTTCGCTCGTCTTTTTAAGAAATAAGTAAAAGCCAAAGTGGAGTTAGAGTAAATGAGCCAAGTATTGAGATTGCAAATAAATATCCAATAATATCCCCAAAAGCCCTTTTAGAATGTGGTATTAATCCTATTTGGTCAAAATAATAGGGATCTGGATCCACCCCATATTTCGGTATATATTCCAAAATAAAAATAGGTCTAATAAGTACGTACAGTAAAATGCATAGGTTCAATATAAAAATGATGGATGCGATTCTTAAGATGTTTTGAGCTAATATGTTCAGTCTTGCATTCATCCAACATTAACGTCGAGTTCAGACTGTAAATTGTCTACTCAAAATACCCGTACCTAGGATACAAGAACTCGGATCCGGTAATCTTACCTAGTCCTTCTGCATAGTGACGCATAGCCTCTATTAAACCAGGTATAAGAATATGGTTTTCGTGATCGTCTATAGGGAAAAGTGCTTTCCATCCATTATAAGTTCCTAAGCTTATATCAAACTGTTCTAGCTGCTCATACAAACCTGTTATACGTCCACAGTAAGCTAGTAATCCACTGGTATTGTAGTGGTAGTTTTCTTTGGTATTTCGAGCGTTCTTTAGCTTTAGGTTATTTATCGCCTTACGAAAAGCTGTACTAGTCTCTATAACCTTAACCTGGTCAGTAAGACCTTGGGTATATGTTTTGGCTGTATTGAGTACTGCATTTGGTCGTAAGTCTGTAAATCCGTTATTGCATACCAGCCAATTGATAAATTCTTCTCTCTCTAGATTGTGCTGGCCACAGATCTGGTCTATCTTCTCTAGTAAACTAAAGTTGGACTCTAGCACTAGGTCTAGTGGAGCAAAGTATGGTCCTGCTAAGATCTCGTCTTGTCCGTCAGCATTTCTGTAAATGATAGGTGTTCCCAGGGAAGTAATAGAACGTATGGTCGTAGTAAGACCTGTAAATAATCCGTTATAGAATGTTTTGATAAAGCCCTTCAACTCTCCTTTGAAACCTGTGTATTTTGCCAAGTCTTCTACAGAGCGTATTGCAAATAAATCACTGAACGATTTGGCTAGTGACGTAATATCTTTTCCGTATTCTACTACATCTTCTATCAGTAGTTTAGGTGTGTTGAAATCTACCCATTCCTTTACCTCTTGCTCTTTGTATTTGCTAGTTATTTGGTCGCTTATTTGCTTAGGACTTAGATTTCTGAGCTTATGCATAAGTATGAATAGGCCGTGCATATGCAGTTCTGCTTGGTGCTTGCTACTCCCTAGCTCTTGAAAAGCTTTGGTACTAAATGCACTCGTTTGATATCTTCTAAACTCTTTTCTATTATTAAGTAATGCAAATACAAGACTTGAGTTATCTGTCTGTGTATAGTAGCAGATACCGTGTCTATCAAACCAAGGCTTTTGCTGGTCGTCTCCTAATAGTGCGTTGCTTACTAAAACGTGAGCTAGTTCCTCTTGTGAGGCTATTTTCATGTTAAGGTATAGTGCATATGCATTGTCCAATGAAAAGAGACCATTCTCTCCACTACGCAATGCGTAGTTTACGTTTAGGTTTGGAATATTGTCTTTGGTATTGCCATAGTTTAAGGCTGTTTTTTCTGTAGGATTTCCTTTAGGATTTAGCACAGGGTGGCTTGCTGCTATAGGTTTAGCCTCGAATACTTTGTTCAGCAGACGTTCTCCTTTCTTATCTTGGGTGAGCCTAAGGTCAAAAGGCAATGTCTTATTTTCATCTGCTTGTCTAAACTTACGAGAGATGCCGCTGCTAAGCGGAAGTGTACTGTTAGCGTATATATAATCTATTCCTATGGCACTTGCTGTTACCAAACTCTTGAGCATAAACTGAGAATAGTGTATAGTAAGTTCATTCGCGTAGAACTGCTTCTCTTTTAACAAATCGCCAAGTGAGGAGTGAGCATATCCGAGTTTAATCACGGGTTCGCCATCTATAATTTGGTACATGCCACCTACAGATGTAGTGTGGGCCATAAGTACTTCGTGGGCGTGTCTTTTCTTTATATCGCCAAAATCTTCGGCTAGTCCTTTTAGGATTTCTTTTTTAATAGAGCGTTCTACACTTTTCTCTGGATCTCCTTCTGCTAAGCCATGCTCGTCTAACAGTCTGTCTATGTTTTCGAAATGGTAAGTGGCTACACTTGGTACGGGTATGCCACTAAAAACTGCACGTATTTTATCCGTTGGTTTTAGGCCTAGTTGTATTTTTATGTCTTGTATAAATGCCTCAAAAGGAGAGGTCGTTTTAGATGCTTCGTTTATCAGAAAACGAATTTTAGTCTCTTTGTCTTCTATTCTAGATAGGGCGTCTTGCAGGTCTATTCTAAACTTAGGCACTGCCATAAGGGTTTTGAAATGTAACTCTAAGAAACCTTCGAAAAGCAAAACAGATTCATCTCCTTGTTCGTCTATTTTCTTAAAATTATTTTTGCCAAATATCTGAAATAATTTACTGCAGAATTGGTCTATCTGAGCCTTGTTGATTCCTGTGATTATGAGTTGTGGAGTTTCTGTAGGTTTAGAGACTCTAGCCTTGGTCATATATTTATAAGACTCTAGTATTTCTATAACAGCTTGACCACCTACGGCACCTGTTCCTCCGAAAAATACCATTTTAAATGCAAATGGATTATTGGCAGTATCTGCGGCCAGTTCTTTTAGTTTTAAGAAAAAAGATTGGTGTTTATATTTTGTAAAATCGTCTTTGTTCAGCATTTGGAATCCTTTGTTCAAAGGGTGACAAATATAATAAAAGACTTAGCTATAGCATTGTTGGTCCGGTTGCTATGTTACTTAATTATTTTTACTAGGAAAGAATGCCTTATGCAGCCGTTTTAAAGTATTCTTTTAGTGGGTTTTGGAGCTCTTTTGCCTTAGGAGGTTTACTTATGTAATGATTAATTCCGCTTAGTCCTGAGTCTTTTTTATTATCTCGAAACGGGACACTAGTAAGGGCAAAAATAGGAATGTGCGAATTTGTTTTGCAAAGCTCATTGCTTGCCTCTAAGCCCAAAAGGACAAGCATCATAATGTCGAGCAGTACCATATTTTAGCCTATCATTATGATAGGCTAGAAGCATATCTTTACAATAGAGTTTTCTAGGTTAAGATAGTTAAGAATTTTATCTATTATTAAAGCTGGTAATTGATTGTCTTCAGCTATAAGTGCCTTGTATTTGTACATATGTTTGTTAAGTTAGGGGTTGTTATTCCTCTATACTTATTCAATTAGTAGACCAAATAAAACAAATGACGTAGGCTTGGTTAAGGGTAAGAATTGTACTTGAAGAAATCACAAAAGGACAAAGTGCCTAAATTTTGGTAAATAAATCCATGTTGAGGTTTGCAAATTCCTTTAAAGCTGAGAACATTCGTTTCTTTTCTTCCACAGTAGCTAGGTTTTCTATATCTGGGCTTATTAAAATATTTTTGTGTTTCAATGCGAGTATTTGCTTTTCTGTATTTAAGTCAATACCCATGCACCAAATACACTCGTAAGAGGCTAGCGTTTCTAAAACTGCATGGTCTGAAGTAATGTATTTTGCTAGTTGTGCAATCTTTAGTGCACCTATTGCCTTGGTGAAATTGCTGCCCTCTGCTAGATACTTATTCTTATTTACCTCAGAAGTAAAAAGGACAAAGGGCTGAGATTCTACCTTATATGTACCGTTTGATTCTTGTGCTAAACTTATAAGTGTATTTTCTTGTGTATTTGTCTCTTCTATTTTGCTTATACTTTTTGGCGTTTCGATTTCCTTTCCTACTAGTTTCTGACTTAATGAGTCTGGCTCAGCAGATTTTACTTTGCTTGTTTCTTCAACCGGAGGTATTTCATCGTACTTATCTTGAGGTAACACTACCAAGGATTTATATAGCAAATGTATATCTGTATCGTTAAGTTGAAACACGTAACAAAGCAACATTATTTTTCGAGAATAAACAATGCGGAATAGTACATGTGAATAAGAGTCGTTAAAATGAGAAAACTTCTATAGAATTAGTAGAAATACTATAGGGTGTCGGGCTTATTTTTGCAAAAATAGAATGAAAGTAAAAATCACTAAGCAGTCGCAACTAAAGAATATAGATTTTAATAACCTTGATTTCGGTAGAATATTTACCGATCACATGTTGGTTTGCGACTTTGATGGAGAGAAATGGGGAGAGTATTCCATAGAGCCTCTTGCATCCATTCCTATGCATCCAGCTACATCGGTTTTGCATTATGGACAAGCTATTTTTGAAGGACTCAAAGGGTATAGATGCGATAATGATAAGATCAATATATTCAGACTAAGAGATAATCTAAAAAGAATGAACATCTCTGCAGAGCGTATGCAAATGCCCCAATTTGAGGTGAATGAAGCTTATGAAGCAATCGAAGAATTTGTGCGGGTAGAGAGAGGATGGGTGCCTAATTCAGAGCAAGGATCTCTCTATATACGTCCTTTTATGATATCTACAGACCATACTCTAAAGGCTCTTTCTAGCAAATCATTTAGATTCATGGTTATAGCGTGTCCAGTTGGCTTTTATTATAACAAGCCTTTGAATATATATGTAGAAAAAAATCATAGACGAGCTGCTGCTGGCGGTGTAGGTTATGCGAAAGCTGCAGGCAATTATGCGGCTTCGTTCTATCCTACCGAGAAAGCTAAAGCGGCTGGTTTTGACCAAGTACTTTGGACGGATATTACAAATAATTTTTCGCTTGAAGAATTAGGTAGTGCTAATTTTTTCTACGTAAAAAATAATGAGATTTATACTCCAGCTTTACACGATAGTATTTTAAAAGGGATCACTAGAAATACGCTTATCCAGATAGCAAGGGCTAAAGGAATAAATGTGAATGAAGTGGAAATTAGTGCAGATCAATTTGTTCTAGATCTAGAAGCAGGTATTGTTCAGTGTATGTTTGCTACTGGAACAGCTGCAGCTGTGACCTATGTAGATGGAGTCACTATAGATGATGAGAAGTATGATGTCTCTAGTCATAATTTTAATATGATAAATCAGCTTAAGGACGATTTAGATGGTCATAAGTTTTTGAAATCAGAAGATACGCAGGGGTGGAACGCGGTAGTTTAGTGCGAATTATTAATTGTCATCTCAAAATGGGAAGACAATTGTTTTTTTTAGATGAATATAAAACAGATATTAATCGGATATAAGTCACTCATATTGTTTATGTTAATTCAAAATAGTTATTTACGGAGTCAGCTTAAAACAGCTCAATTCTATAAATGGGATAATTTATTCTGTAAATGAGACGAATAATGGTGACTGTTTTTAGTAACTAACTGATAATGAGGATTTTTAAAGTTGGCATGGTCTTAGCTAATGGTAATACGTATCGTAAGATACACATTGTTAATAATTTTCATCGTAAGTAGTAGTTTAGTATTTTATTTTTGAAATTCAAGTCTCTACCTGTATGGTAGGGACTTTTTTAGCGTTTAAATTTTTAACTTCGTGACTTGAATAAAATTCGATACATATTGCTTTTGGGTACCTCGCTTGGCACTTGGGTTTTTTCTTCGTCTGCCTTTTCTCAATTGTATTCACTTACTTCAGTCGAGTTTTTTATCTATTTTGATTCTGATAGTTATAGTGTAAACGATGATCAGCAGAAATTACTGAATGGCAAGATTTTGGAGATAGGAGGTACAAATATAAAAGAGATATATGTAGAAGGACATACAGATAGCTTTGCTACTGAAGAATACAATGCTATACTGGCTCAGAATAGAGCTGTGAGTACCGTGTCTGCTCTAGAGCAAATGGGTGTTCCCTCTAGATTCATTAAAATGGAGAGTTTTGGTGAGTCGCAACTAATCTCCGAAGACCAAAAGAGTAATAGGCGGGCCAAGGTGTTCTTTGTCTACGAAACGGATAATAAGACATCTCTTAATCCACCTAAATTTATCGTAATCAAAACTATAGACAAGAGAACAAAGAAGGCAATAAATGCTACGCTAGGGTTTGACTATAAAGACCAAAAAATGCGATTTAGTAGAAGTGGAAAATCTGGAGTTTCTAGTGCTTTTAATATGCTAAGCGAAGAATTAATAGTATCCGCAGAAGCACCTAATTACCTAAGTAGCTACATTATTGTACCCTCTTCTGATATAGAAAAACCGGTAGATACTTTAGTTTATACGCTAGAGCTAGAGAAGGTGAAAATTATAGGGAAGTTTACTTTTCAAAATATATATTTCTTTACAGATTCAGATGAGATACGGCCAGAGAGCACACCTGAGCTTCATAAGTTATTGGCAGTGCTGCAACGTCAGAAAGAGGCTTACATAGAGATACAAGGGCATATGAACTACCCTATGGATAGACCTATGAATGGTATCCAAAATAGATATAACCTTGAGCTTAGTTTTAAACGTGCAAAAGCTATAAATGATTATTTAGTAGTGAGTGGAGTAAAGCAGGAAAGACTAACTTACAAGGGAATGGCTAATACCCGAATGAAATTTAGACTACCGGCAAGCAGACAAGAAGAAGATCAAAATAAAAGGGTAGAAATTTATACGCTAAAGAAGATTTAGTTATTCAAGTCCCACCTAAGATTTACACGTAAGCTTCTCGGCATAAGTGGATAGCCAGGAGAACTATAGTATGAATTGCCCATTAAACCTTGCTGCACATGAAAAAACTCTATGCCGAAGCAAAAGCTTTTTACTCTGGCATTAGTATATAGATTTATGGGGGGATAGCTACTAAAGTTCTGAGTGCCATTATGCCACTGTCTGGTATATGGATTATAGGTTGGGCTTTTAAAATCGCTAAACCAAAAGGTCTGTGCTCCAAGTTGAACTCTCAAATTTTTATTGAACAATCTGAATTGCGTATATACATTTCCAAAGGCACTTGTATTCGGTCTAGGAAGTACTTGTTGATTGCTAGAGTTTTGCAATACTAGCTTAATGTCAGCACCAAAGTGAGATTTCTTTATTGTATAGTTCACTTGTGTTTTAAGCAAAGTTACAAAGTCATTAAACTGTTCTATACTATTAGTGCCAGAGTAGTAGATAAGGCGATTGCTCGTCTCAGCTACTATTCCTCCGCTTATGGTTTGGTCTTTTAGCTTAATGCTTGCGTCCCCAAAAAGTTGGTTTACACTTACTTTACTATAGCTATTACTCCATTTTACTGCGGTGCTGAATAATGTATTTTCTAGAAAATTGGGCTCTACCAACTGAGACAATACGCCTGCTTGCATATTAAACTGCTTGTATCTAGTAGATGCTCGTCCTTTTATATGGTAGTCTCCCAGATTATACCCTAGCACACCAAATCTAGCTTCTGCGTTTATCGCAAATTGTTTTATCGATAGTCTTCCTTTGCCGTTTAAATATACATTATTAAAAGCATCTGTTACTCCGTTCATATATATTCTATTGTATGCATGAGTAACACTGGCAGCAAGTGTCAATGGTTTCAGGGTGATCAAAATGCCACCTTCATTACTGAAGGTTCTGTGGTATATAGAATCTTTAAAAGCGGCTAGATTTATACCGTAATTGTTGGAATCTGGCAAGATGTCTTCATACTCGACTCTTCTATTATCTAGCTTTGTATTGAGGTAAAACTGGCTTTTAAATTGGGATAAGCTATTGTCTTTGGTGCTATCTGTAGACTTGCCTCCTGGGCGATAAAATTGACTTATTTTGAAAGTGTTTTGAGCTAAGATGCCATATGCTCCAACAAAGCTCGCTTCATTATTATCTATTTTGTCTCTACCGCTAAGTAGGCTAAATAAGCTATCTGAAACAAAGCTCCCTGTCTCTATGTTTTTTGACTTATTCCAGACATAGCTTGTTACTATCTCATACTTACGATTGTCGGTGTAGTAGCTAGTATAAAACTTAGTATTAAAGAGGCTCCTCATTCGGACTCTACTTGCGTTTGTAACGTTAGAGTAGTACAAGCTCTGATTTTTTATTCTCCTATAGTTTAGCCCAAATGTCAACCTATCTGAAATCTGCTGAGCGTGCGTCACCTCTATGTTGATCATTTCATTAGGTCCTTGCGAATAGCTTAATCTAGTGAACGGTCGTTTGGTTTGATAGAGATGTATCTTCTCGTCATAGAAGTAAGGTGCCATATGACTTAACCCAAGATTCAAGTTAAGTTCGTTTTCATTAGTCTCGTCTAATCGAAGAATAGGAGATGCTTCGAGTCCTAAATCTATGGCAGGAGATAGTCTACCATATGTAGGGTAGTAGTCATAAAATCTATTGAGTCCCGTATCTACAGCACTAGAGTCTAAAGTTAAAAATAGAATATCTTCTACCTCTATGCGGTCCACCTCTAAAGGCTTATATGTATGGGTTTCGCTCGTATCTAGTATTTGAGACTGTGCAGCAAAAGCCGAAAGAATACAAAGAAGTAAAGACGCTAGTCGTTGATTCATGTATACCTACTTGGTTGTAATAAAGTAAAGCTCTTTGGCTGTATTGCCTACTAGGTCGGTAGCCTGTATGTTTACCTCATAGCGGGTGCTATCCGTGGTTGGGATTATAAATTCGCTTTGATAGGAGTAGGTGCTATCCCCAGATAAAGTATCTTTAAAATTGAAGCCTGAGAATGAACCATCTGTAGGTTGTAGATCAAATTCCACCTCACTTAGCTCATAGTTATCTTTGAACTCTATGTGAATAGCTATTTTAGTTTCGCCTATGTACACTGTATCTTCTGATGGAGATACTATGGTAATTCTGGGGTCGTCTCCATCTACATATGAATCGTAGACAGGAGTATTAAATTCATCCTTGCAGCCTAGTAGTGTTACAAGAGCTAATGCAAATACAATTAATTTGTGCATACTGCAAATAACATAAATAAATGGCAGACTATCTTTGCACCCAATGGTAGAATCGGTAGATTTTCTGATAGTAGGTGGGGGCATCTCTGGGCGATTGCTTCAACTAGAATTGTCCAATAGAAATGAAAGTACGCTAGTCATAGATTTGCCAGAAAACAACCACAGTACTAAGGTAGCCGCAGGTCTTGCAAATCCATTAGTAGGTAAATTTTTCACTATTGGGTGGCGAGCTCCTGATATTTTTGCAGATTTAAGAAGCTATTATGCAGAAATAGAGACTCGACTAGACGCCTCTTTTTTTAGACCTTGTAGTTTTAAGCGAATTATCTCATCTGCAAGTGAGCAAAATATTTGGCTAAGCAAGGCACATAAGCAGAAGTACAATGGATTTTGTTCTTTCTCCAATGAACAGATAGACGGTATTCATGTCAATTTTGGTTTGCTTACTGTAGAGCAAGGTGGAGAGTTACATACACCGAGTTTTTTGCAAGCTTGTAAACAACTTCCTACCGTAAACGAGCAGTTCGATTTTGAAAATCTTGATTTAAATGCCAATACATACAGGTCTATTTCCTTCAAAAAGATAATATTCTGTGAAGGATACCTGCAAATGGAGAATCCCTATTTTAAAGATATAGTACAAGTAGTCCCTACCAAAGGAGAGATTTTGGACATAGAGACAGAGCTAGAGCCTAAAGGGGATGTTTACTTGGGGAGTATTTTCCTGCAACATTTAGAGGGTAAAAAATGGAGAGCAGGTGCTACTTATGAACAGAACCAAACTAATCTTGAGCCTAGCGAGATGATGCACGACGATTTGAAAGTGAAACTGGATAAGGTGCTCGACTTGCCTTACCAAATTGTAGATCACTACTGCGGTATTAGACCTGCCTCCGGAGATCGTAAACCTATTCTCGGTATGCATCCTAAGTATAATACTATGCATATAATGAACGGGATGGGTAGCAAAGCAGTAAGTTTGAGCCCACTATTAGCTAAAGAAATGGCAGATTTATTAATTGACAATATTCCCTTACACGCAGACGTAGACATAGCACGATTTTGTTAGATACTATTAAATATTACTTTAAAATTTTAGGCTTTTGGCTCTTACTATTCTTTGTAGCCAAGGTGTATTTTTTGATTATCAATGGGTCAGGTTTTAGTGATTTTTCACAATTGCGAGATATGTGGTTTCATGGGCTGAGGCTAGATATTTCTGTAATTGGGTATATACTGGTATTGCCTATCCTGCTTTCCTTTGCTCAGCGTGTAGTCCCATTAGCCGTAGGTAGTTTGCTTAAGGTGTATTGGTGGACAATCTTCCTTTTGGTAGTTGTAATCTTGACGGTAGATCCTTATTTCTTTTTGTACTGGGGGCAAAAGACTAACCTAGGATTCACTCAATTTTTAGGTAAAGAAAATGCTGGGCTTAGCTCCATCGATTTATCTACATACATCATAGCCATTGGTGTGATGGCTCTTAGCATAGTGTGGTTTGCCAAATGGGGTAAAAGACAATTACAGCATCAGCTTAAGATTCATTGGTTGATTTCGTTACTGCTTCTGCCTTTGAGTTTTTTAATGATACGAGGAAGTGTAGGCAAAGTTCCTATAAACCTTTCTAGTGCATACTACAGTAGCGAAAATTTATATAACAATACAGCAGTGAATGCTGTGTGGAGCTTTATGGTAACGGAGTTTGAACGGGATAAGCATAAACCTATGGTGTTTTTCGATTCTGATGAAGAAGCTCAATTAGTATTAAACAAGCTCAAGAAAAGCACCAACTCTATTGACAAGCTAATCACAAATACAGATTCCAAAAATGTGATACTCATAGTGCTCGAAAGTTTTAGTGCTAAAACGGTAGGTTTCATAAACGGAGCTACCTATGGATCTACTCCAGAACTGGACAAAATAATGGGAGAGGGGATAGCCTATACTCGTGCATATGCAGCTAGTTTTAGGTCAGACAAAGGACTGCTAGCACTTACCACTGGTATAGCTAGTGGTGCTAGGCAAACATTAACTAATTTCCCCGAGGTACTAGCCACTAAACCTAATATATTCAATACGTTATCAGAAGATTATACCACAGGATTTTACTATGGAGGTAACTTAGAATTTGCTAATATTAAAGTGCTTTTTAAAGATGCAGATGCAGTGAAATCTCAGCAAGATTTTACAAGTACACATGTCAATGCTTGGGGAGTTCATGACGAAGATGTTTTTAGAGTATTTGCAGAGGATTTCATAGCCGAACCAAAACCGCAATTTAAAATGTTGTTTTCGCTGAGTAGTCACGAGCCCTTTGATGTGCCCAATTATAAGACAAAAAAGAACCCATACCTCAATAGTATAGCCTATACAGATAGCTGCTTAGGGGTGCTCATTGGTCAACTAAAAGCATCTCCAAAATGGAAAAATACATTAGTGATAATAACAGCAGACCACGGTACTATACGACCGGATAACGCTCCCATATACGATACTGCTAATTTTAAAATTCCGCTTGTGCTGACTGGTGGTGTGGTACTAAAAGATACTGTAATTCATACCGTTGTAAGTCAGGCCCACATACCAGCTACTATTACTCAATACGCTTCTGGTTCTAATCCTTTTTTGCAACCTTCTCTTTATCGTCCTGCTGGATATGCCTTTTATTCTTATCACATAGGTGTATCTTATGTGGCAAATAACTGCACACAATACTATGATATTATTCAAAAAAAGTATCTCAATAAGCAGTGCGATTCTGCAGTAGAGCGAGCTTACTATCAGCTACAAAATAGCGACTTTTTTACGCCTTAGTGCTTTATTAGTTTGTAGGTTTTGCTATCTACTATTAGGTAGTACATACCGCTCGGCAACGCAGACAAATCTAGCTGCGAAATGTTGCCAGAGGTAGAGCCCGTGAGTAGTACAGATCCTATGTTGTTTTGTATGCGGTATCTATATGCTGACTTGTTGTCTTTTTCTATTACGACGAAATTCTCTACTAAAGTAGGATATACTTTTACATTGCTCAATGTAGCTTGGGTTACACCCGCCTTCAGACCTTCTAGCCCGTTTATCTCTTCTGATACACCTAGACTCAAATTCATATAACTACCGCTTCCAGTAGCAGTTTCTTTGGCAGCACGCACCATATAGTGATTGGTTCCGTCATATGGACTGTCATCTGTGAAAGTAGAAATACTCACTGGTACAGTGTTTAGTAAAACGAATCCTCCGCTTGGTTTATGACTTCTGTAAACGTGATATCCTGCTATATCAGTTTCTGTAGTAGCAGTCCAAGATACATCCACAGCGTTATTTGTACCATTAGCTGCAAGTTTGACGTTGCTTGGTGGGTATAACATGTCATGTCTTAGACTTGGATCGCCAAGCAGTGCCATATGTGCTCCATTTTGGTAATAATTTCCGTCATAATCAAGCCAGTTATTTTGAGATCTAAGTGTAGCATCTGCATAGTTTTCTCCAAGGGCAAGTGTGTGGGTTACCCATTTTGGTCTACCACTCCAGATGCAAGTAAGCCCTAGTTTCTCTGTAGCCAAACTAGCACGCATAAAGTTGTTTTTAATATCAAAATCGCCAAAAAAACTACCGAAAATGTGATTGAACACGGCAGCATTATTTACGGTAAAACTATCGGTATAGCCTACGCCATTGCAAGATACATAAAAGCCGGCACCACATACATAAGCCATCAAGTAGTCATCTGTTCTCGTAGTTTGAAATAAATCCCCTCTTACGATTCCGTTTTCACCAGCTATGGCGGTGAAATCTCTGATAGCCGCAGAAGAAAACCCCTCTGCTTGTCCAGCAAAATTATCTTCTACTATTCCTTGTTTTACTACTTGAGTTTGGGCTATTTTAAAATCATGTGCTTTATTCAGGTATTGTCTTGTTAGCTCTACTTCAGATTTAGTAAACTGTGGCATGTTGTAAAAATCTACTCTGCCTACGGCTATGCCTACTTCCCCAGGAATTCTATGATTGTCAAATTTACCATCTCCTAGTAGGTTGTCGTTTTCTGGTCTTTTGGCAAGTGTAGTAGAGTCTGTATCTGTCCACGTGCCACTAGTGGTTCCATAGTATACATCTGCTATCCAGGCACCACAGTGTGAGTTTGGGTCTGTCTCGTTGTGTCCATCTGGGGGGTACTTGTATATATCGTCTTGGCAGTACACACCACTATAAGGTACAGGTAAATGACCTAGTAGATAGACTGCATCACAACCAATTGTGTTACGTTTACTCTCTATAAATGCCTTTACGTCTGAGACTAGAGCAGTTTCGTTTATTATTTCTGAGTATACATTCCAGCCATCTGCAGCTAGATCAGTTTTTAGTGTTTCTATATCAGCAGGCATACTGTCATTTATGTTATTGGCTATCAATACCCACATAATACCATTACTATGGATTGCAGGTTTTTCTATAGCTGCAGATACGTAGCCATATCCTTCTATGGGGTCCCCGTTACTACTTAGAGGGTCTACAGTATTGGTCAGTTTTACTATACTGTATTCATATATAGTACTTACAGTTATATCTAAATCTTCGTAGCTGGTTACTGTTGAAGCGAGTAATTAGGGCTACTCCCCAGTTTTTACTTCCTAATGCTCTTCGATATACCTTAAATGATACCGTGCCAGTAGTAGCTTCCCAGTTCAGTGTTATGGAAGGCGTAGTCTTATTTATTACTACATAGGCCGGTACTGCTCTGCTCTCTGCGAATGTTTGAGCTTGTACAGATGTAAATGATACTAAAAGTATGAGAATGGCAATAAATGGGGTCAACGGTTTCATCATTAGATTATATTTTATCTTCGTACAAAAATAGAGATAAATGAGGTTAAGAATAGTTGGGATATTGTCATTAATAGCTTTAGGTAATATAAATTGTAAAGCACAAAAGTTTTGCAGGCATTTTGAAATGCAGCATCAGAGTGCTATGGCAAATACATTTGATCCACGTACAGACACCTTTGATGTGCAGAGTTATACTATCAATGCGAGCTTTCTTAGCTATGAAACTGCAAAGAATATACAAGCCAATACTACCGTCAATTTTATCCTAAAAGAAGCCGCTACATCTATGACTCTAGATCTAATAGAGTTAGATGTAACCAGTGTCTTAGTGAATGGTAATGCCACAACATTCACGTATGTTAGCCCTAAGATTTACATTACATTACCAGCCTTAGAGGTAGGTAGTTCGGTAGAAGTATCCGTAGCATATAATGGTACACCCTTGCCAGATCCTCAGTGGGGTGGTTTCTATTTTACAGGCGAATATGCCTTTAATCTGGGAGTAGGTTTTGCATCTGATCCGCACAACTTTGGGAGAGCATGGTTTCCGTGTTTTGATAATTTTACGGATAGAGCCATTTACTATACCAATGTGACTGTAGAC
>Ga0307994_1000540_pt1 | contig 26368 bp, 27 predicted proteins | sample EllFjometagen261_FD_203171 | JGI IMG/M metagenome (GOLD analysis project Ga0307994, IMG submission 203171) | Marine microbial communities from Ellis Fjord, Antarctic Ocean - #261 | ecosystem: Environmental > Aquatic > Marine > Unclassified | place: Southern Ocean | collected 2014-11-02 | reverse complement strand
TTGCATCAATCTATCGAACGATGGGTTTACCGGCTATAGGTTTCTGGACGGGTAGATGTGAGATTGAAGGCCGTCCAGTGGGTCGATCGCGTTCGTCGGACCGCTTCGCATCAAACCGGGGTTTGTTGTGACCGCATGGTTCAGCGTTGCATCTGGCCCTCGAGCAATGTATGCACGATAATGTCAATACAGGAAGTTTTGTGATATTTGAGTGGGACGACGACAAGGCCGCTGCCAACCTGCGCAAGCACCATGTCGCATTCGAGCTGGCTGAGCTGGTCTGGGATGATCCCGCCCATATCATCGTGTTTGATCGCTATGAAAACGACGAAGAACGCTGGCACGCGATTGGCTTGGTACGCGGCATATTGATCTTAACGGTCGTCCACACGCTCCCCACGGGTGACGATGAGAACAGCATACGTATTATCAGCGCCCGAAAAGCGACAGCCGATGAAAGGAAACGTTATGAAGCACAAGATGACTGAGGCTGACATAGCGGCCCAAATTGCGCAGCTAGTGGACATGCCTGACACTGACATCGACACGGCGGATATTCCCGAGGCACCGATTGAGAATTGGGCTTTGGCAAAGCGTCCCGGTCTTTACAAGCCGCGCAAAAAACCCGTTACCCTGCGGCTCGATACCGATGTGGTGAGCTGGTTCAAGGATCACGCGCAATCGGGGGGATACCAGACCGAAATAAACCGCGTGCTGCGCCGTTATGTCCATGACAACGCGGACCGGAGATAAGCGGCTGCTTGGCTTATGTAGGTTTTCTGTTCCGTTGCTACTCAAACCCCTAATTCGATCGGTGATGCCCACTGCGAGGGCGCCGAACAGATTGACGAGCCGGTCCGAGAGTACGTTCAAAGGGTTGCCTCATTCATTGACGGCGCATAGTGTATGCGCAGCGCATATATCACGCCTGTCTAAGCATGAAGGCAGGTCATGCGCCATGATGAAAGCGAGGCACCATGTTTTCGACATTACACATAGCTGAAAAGACGACCGGCTCTCGCGGGTCTCTCGCGTTGCTGCGCTGGGCGCTGGTGGTCATCTTTCTCTGGTTCGGTTGCATGAAATTCACGAGCTATGAAGCGATGGGCATCGCGCCATTGATGAAGAACAGTCCGATCATGAGCTGGATTCCGGCCGTTTTTGGGGTGCAGGGTGGAAGCTATTTTATAGGCACCGTCGAGCTCGCGACGGCCGCTGCGCTGATTATCGGTGCTTTCAACAAGACGGCCTCCGCTCTCGGCGCGGCGATGTCATGCCTGACTTATGCCGTGACACTGACGTTTTTCCTGAGCACGCCTGGCGTCGCCGAGCCGACCGCTGGCGGGTTCCCGGCGATTTCGGCCGGAACCGGACAGTTCCTGTTGAAGGACCTGGTGCTTCTTGCGGCATCAGCGTGCCTTCTACTTGCGTCCATACGGACAGCAGACGCGTGACGGCAAACAGGTGATAGGCGACGCTCCGGACCTGCGCTTTTGCCGAACCATACCCGCCTCAGCCCATAACGATCGACAAACCCTGTCGCTTTGATAGGGTGTTCGAAAACATGCTTTCGAGGGTTTGTCGTACATGCTGGTCGGATATATGCGGGTGTCAACGACCGATGACCGCCAAACGGTCGATCTCCAGCGGGACGCGCTCGTCGCAACCGGGGTCGATCATCGGCATCTCCATACCGACAAGGCATCCGGCGCGCGCGACGACCGACCAGGCCTGAAAGCCTGCCTCGACTATCTGAACGCGGGCGACACACTGATCGTGTGGAAGCTCGACCGGCTCGGACGCTCGCTGCCGCACCTGCTGACGATCGTCACCGATCTGAAGGCGCGCGGCATCGCGTTCCGGTCGCTGACCGAGCAGATGGATACGACCACGCCGCACGGCGAATTGCTGTTCTCGCTGTTCGGTGCATTGGCACAATATGAGCGTGCGCTCACGCGCGAACGGGTGATGGCGGGACTGGCTGCTGCCAAACGCCGGGGACGCCAAGGTGGCCGCCCGCCGATGATCGACGCCGAAACGCTCGAGCGGATCACCGCCGCGCTGGATGGCGGGGCCAGCAAGGCGTCCGTCTGCCGGACCTTCAAGGTGCCGCGTTCGACCCTTCTCGGCACGCTTGCCCGGATCGGCTGGACCGCACCGGCCAAGGTCTAAGCCGATGCCGCGTCGCGCCGTCCTGTCGGACGAGCAACGCGCGGCGTTGCTCGCGCTTCCCGACGACGAAACCCTGCTCGTCCAGCACTGGACATTGAGCCGGGACGACTTGGCCATCATCGTCCGCCGGAGGCGACCGCATAACCGGCTGGGTTTCGCGATCCAGCTTTGCGCGCTGCGCTATCCTGGCCGTTTCCTGCGACCCGGTGAACTGATCCCTGATACGCCGCTCGCGTTCGTCGCAGAGCAATTGCAGGTCGGACCCGAGGTGCTGGCCGACTACGCGACGCGCGGCCCGACCCGGTACGAACAGCTCGATGCACTGCGCGATGCATTCGGCTTCATGCCGCTCAGTCGGCCGCTGCGAACGACGTTGCAGGAATGGCTCCTGCCGATCGCGCTGACGACGACCAGCGGGGCTAGGCTGGCGCGCGTGATGCTGGATGAGTGCCGGCGACGGCGCATCATTGTGCCGGGCATCAGTTCGGTCGAGCGGATGGTCGCACAGGCGTTGCTCGATGCCGAACGCCATGTCGCCGAGCATCTGACCCGAGGACTCGATGCTCGACAGCGCCGGCTGCTCGATGCGCTTCTCCTGCCCCACACAGGCACGAACTTGAGCGATCTGGCCTGGGTGCGGCAGTCACCCGGCAAGCCCGGCCGAAAGACATTCGCCGCCATCATCGAGCGACTGACACTGCTTCGGGCCATCGGGATCGATCCGGATATCGCCGTAGGCGTCCATCCCGAGCGCCTCCGACGCCTGTGCCAGGAAGGCGTGCGGCTGACCGCGCAACATGTTCGGACGCTGCAAGCGACGCGGCGTCGCGCCACATTGGTGGCGACCATCCTCGAAACCATCGTTACCCTCACCGACGATGCGGTGCTGATGTTCGATCGCCTGCTTGGGCAGATGTTCCGGCGCGAACAGAACAGCGCGGACACGACACTCAAGCGCAACCGGCGCACCATCAACGGCAAAATCCGGCTGCTTGCCCAACTCGGCGCTGCCTTGCTCGCCGCCAAGATATCAGGTGGCGATATCGGCGCTGCGGTCGAGGCAGCGATCGGATGGAATGATCTCGGCCGCGAGGTCGATGAAGCCCGCAAGCTGATCCGCCCCGATTCGGTCGATCCCGTCGCGGTCGCCGCGACCAATTACCCCGTCCTCCGACAGGTCGGTCCCTCGTTCATCGCCTCGTTCACATTCGGGGCGGTGCCAGCCTGCCATGCGCTCGCGCGAGCGGTCGCGATCATGCGCGACCTTCATTTTGGTCATCTGCGCAAATTGCCTGCAGGCACGCCAGTCGGCTTCATCCGGCAAGCTTGGCGTCGGGCGATCGGCACCGGCATTCCCGATCGCAGGATCTATGAATTGTGCGTGCTGGTCGAGCTTCGCGACCGGCTTCGCGCCGGCGACATGTGGGTCGAGGGAAGCCGACGCTATCGTGCTGTCGAGCAGCAACTCATTCCTGCCCCCGTATTCGCCAACATGCGCGCGGCCGGCCCCTTGCCGATACCGGCACCGGATACGGCCGATATCTGGCTGGCCGAACGACGCGCCCGCCTCGCCCGTCGATTGGCCGAGGTCGAGCGAAAGGCGGAGACGGACGCGCTGGAAGACGTGCAGCTCAGCTTGGGCAGGCTGCGGATTTCGCCCTTGAAGGCGATTACTCCCGAGGAATCCGATACCGCCCTTGCGCCGCTCTATGCGCATCTGCCCGCGATCCGCATCACCGACCTTCTTGCCGAAGTCGATCGATGGACCGGGTTCAGCCAGTGCTTCACGCATCTGCAAAGTGGCCGTGCCGCGGATGAACCACGTGCGATCCTCACGGCGGTGCTCGCCGATGCCACCAATCTGGGCCATACGCGCATGGCGGAAGCCTGCAATCTCGTGACCCAGCGCCAACTCGGTTGGCTCGCCTCGTGGCATCTGCGCGAGGAAACCTACGGTCGCGCGCTCGCCCGGCTTGTCGACGCCCAACACACCGCGCCGCTGGCCGCGCTGTTCGGGTCCGGCACCTCGTCCAGCTCAGACGGTCAGAACTTTCCGCTCGACCGCCGCGCCCAGGCAACCGGCGCAGTCAATCCGCACAAGGGGACAGAGCCGGCTGTCTCCTTTTACAGCCACGTCTCGGATCGCTACGCGCCGTTCCATTCCACAGTTATCTCCGCTTCGGCGAGCGAGGCGGCACAGGTGCTCGACGGGCTGCTCCACCACGGCGCCGATCTGCACATCGAAGAGCATCACGTCGATGGCGGGGGCGTCTCCGACCATGTGTTCGCGCTATGTCATCTGCTTGGGTTCCGGTTCGCGCCGCGTATCCCGAATATCGCCGCACGCCGTTTGCACCTGTTTAACGGCATCGAACCCGGCCCCGATATTGCGCCGCTGGTCGCGGGCCGCATCGACGAAGGTCTGATCGAGGCACACTGGGACGACGTGCTGCGACTGGGAACCTCGATCCGCACAGGCGTCGTCAGCGCCTCGATCATGCTGGAACGGCTCGGCTCCTATCCACGCGCCAACGGCCTGGCACTGGCGTTGCGCGAGATCGGTCGCGTCGAGCGTACCCTGTTCACGCTCGACTGGATCGAGCAGCCCGAACAGCGTCGCCGCGCCACCCGCGAACTCAACAAGGGAGAAGCGGAAAATGCCCTGAAACGCGCCATCTTCTTCCATCGCATCGGCCGTATCCGCGATCATGCGCTGCAAGCCCAAAGCCATCGGGCGAGCGCGCTGAACCTCGTCGCCGGTGCCATCGTCCTGTGGAACACGACCTACCTGCAAGCCGCCCGGATGCATCTCGCCAACCTCGGCCGGCCGGTCCCGCCGGACCTGCTGCAACACCTATCACCGCTCGGTTGGCAGCATATCAATCTCACCGGCGATTACCTCTGGACCGATCCCGATGCGCCATCCACCGCGCTCAGACCGCTTCGCCAGATGCGCGCCGTCGAAGGCACGGCAAAACCTTAGCGTATATCTGGGTCCGTTCTGTGTACCGACCCCAGAACGTAATCGTGATTGTCGCTCAGCTCGGCATGAGCCAGCGCGCGGACGGCTCCCAGCACTTTATCGGGATCAGTGCCTTCGGGCATCGAGAAGATCAGTGACACCGACGACACCGTAGGCCGCGACCGCCATTGGAGCGTGTCGCTCCACTCTGCCGCGCGCTCGGCAACGTCTTCCTTGGTTGTCAGGATTTCGCCGTCGCGGGTTTCGATGTCCACTTCGCCCTTGCGCCCGATATAGTCGAGATGGGCTTTCACATGGCTTCCGCCCCGCTGCCGACCCGTGACCTTGACCACCACTTCCGGCGCTTTGCGAACAATCCGCGCCAGCTTGGCCCGCGCCGTCGGGCCGGTGGCAAAGCCGTAACTGGCATAGAGCGGAACGCGCGGCGTGCTGGTGGGGTCATGGATATAGCGAACCCGAAACGCCGGACGGGTTGCTTCCCACAAGGCGGATTCCAGGCCCATCAATCCACAACTGTCCAGTAGCTGGCATCGCCGCGCATGGCATCGCCAACGGCTGTTACCTGCTCGGAGATTTCCATTCGCATGTCAGCGATCCGTTGCAGTTCGGGTTCGATCTGTTTGTCGCCGGTTTCGAGCATCGACGCATTGGCGGCTTTCATCGCCTGATTGAGATTGCGGCCAATACGCAGCAACTGCATTCTGATCGGCGCAAGTTCGGCAAGCAGCCCGTCATCGACCCGCGATTTCAGCGCGAGGTGGCGGCGCACCAAGGCCTTGATCCAACCGGCGCGATCGGTCGAACGCTGCGCCGCCCGAACCTCGATCACGGCGATCTCGACATCGGTAAATCGCAGCGAAACACGATTGCGCGCGACTCCATCGGGACGGTCAATGAAGGGACGATCTGCGATCTCCTGCACCGTCTGTTGGATCACCTGTCGCAACAATGCGCTGCGTCCACCACGGCCAACCGCGAACCTATCGAACGCCGCGAGCGCATCGGCGTCGAGCCGAATGGTGAGTGTCGCGGTGTTCGATAGTGGATTTGTCGCCATCAATCATGCCCGTGTGAAACAGGGGCAATGTAAGACAACACGCGCCGCTAGGCATATCCTGCATTAAAGACAAATCAGACAAACCCCCTAAGACAAGCGCACCCAAAGCGGCTTTCTACTTCTGACAATAAGGGGCTTTGGGTGCGCTTGAGGGTTTGAGGTTTCAGACTGGATGTGAAGCCCTGCTTCCCGTGCGGGCTGAAGATCGCCGGACGATTTCATGCTGGCGGCTGGCGGTCGCGCTCCCCCCATTTGGCGATCTCGCCAAGTGTGCGACCGCAGCCGGTGCAGATGCTGGAACCTGGTTCTAGCGCGCAAATCTGTTTGCAAGAGTATGGCGGGCGAAGGGCATCCGCGCTCCGAAACGCCGCCGCTCTGCCGACGGGGCTCGGCTAAGCGCCGCCTTCGTTCACCTCACATTCCGGCGGCTTTCGGTTCCAGGGCGCGAAGGAGCGAAAGGGCGTCACATTCTTGCCGATCACGTCCCGGTTGGCTTCGACGAACGCGTCGACGCCGCCATCCATCGTTGCCCAAAACCGTTGCGAAGAAGATGCCAGCGTCGAGCGGTTGACTCGTGGGATCAGCACATCAGCAGGCATCGCTCCAAGGATCTGTTCGGTCTCAGCCGAGGCGGTGCCGAAAAAGATGCGATCCGGACCGATTGGCAATTGGATGAAGAAGCCCGGCTGATTGAACCCGCCTTCCCAATGAAGGGGTAAATCCGACAGCAACAGCTTTGGCGCGTCTGCCTCGAACTCGCGGCACCACCAGTGCAAGCCGCTGAACCGATCGGCGACGTCGTCGTGCAGAATCATCCGCGGCAGCCATGAAGTGAGAGTCGCCGCATCGATGGTGCCCGGGAAGTGACGGTTGAACCACTGCTCGGTGTTCGGGACACCGGCCGGCAATGACTCCTTGTCCAAGTTAGCCAGTATCTCTGCGTGATGCTGCTTCCCTTCTGTTCGCAAAAATTCGAGGACATCGGGTTGGCGTATGCGAAGCGAGCAAAGGAAGAACGTCCAGGCGATATGGTCATCTTCGGTCAGAACTGCGCGCCGCTCTATCTTGTCCAAGGCCACGGCAGCATTATTGTCAATCGGGCCGAACAGTCGCTTTTCCAGATGATCTTCGGGAAAGCCCAACACCCCGGCGACGAGCGCATAGAGTCCGTTCTCGTAGCCGGTGGATTTCGGCCCCATGTCCTTTCGCGTCAGGCGACCGTCGCGCATTTTGTAGATGCGCAGCTTCCCGGCGGCGTTTGTCCAGCGGCGGAGAAGGAATTGTGGGACGTAGTGATGCCGCATCCGAGCCTCCTATCAGAACAGCTCGCTTCGGAACATGTACATCTCATGAACTCAGACTCCGTTGCTTAATCGCAAGAATCGTATCAGCACCACAAAGCCCCGCCCGGCAGAACCGGACGGGGCTTGGATGCGGTGGTCAGTTGCCGTTCGACGTGCGACCGCGCGACCAGATGAGGTTGAATGACTTGCCATCTTCATCGGCGAACAGGCTGGCGAAGATCGGTGCGGTGAAGCTGGGATCGTCGAGCTTGATCGAGAGATAGTCGCGGTCTTCCTTGCTGGTCTTTGCCCAGGCGGCTCCGATTTCCGCTCTTGCCACAAACACGCGGTGCGTCGGGGCGTTTTCGTTTTCGCTTGGTTCTTCGGCGACGATGGTGACGTTCTTCTTCTGCAAGCTCATCGTGACGATTTCGCCGGTATAGTTGTTGTCGCCTGACTTTTTGAATGTGCCGATATTTGCCATGATACTTCTCCTTGTGTTGGTCGAGCCCCGCGCTCATTCGCGGCCTCGATGGCTGGTTTGAGGCAGGGGCTTGCAACCGCTTCACCCGAAGGGCCGAAACGCAGAGGAGGACGGTGCAGATCGAAGTTTCTTGGTTCCGCGAGGAATGGGCGCAGCCCAGGGGAAGAAACTTCGATCTGCACCGTTGAAGCGAGGGGCGAGAGGCGAAGCCGACCCCTGCCAAGCAAAGCCATTAACGAGGACGTGGGTGAGCGCGGTTGCGGACAGTTTGCCATAAGGAGATTTGGCAAGAACGGGTCTGTGCGTTCAATGTCTGGCTACACACTTATGCCGAAGCGGAGGCGGTGGGCTTTCAGAACGATGGTCAATCTCTGCCGATACAAGCGCAAACAAAAATGTTCGGTCGGACGATGCGATCTGAGGCGACGCGGACTCGCGCTGCTGGTTAAAGTTCATAGAGGATTCCGTGGCATGGTCGGTCAAAAGGACGCCCTCAACACGCATATCCGCTTTGCCGTTCGCAAATGACGATGCGGTAAAATCAAAGCCACATCGGGCGTTGTCCGCTCGCACGGTGACTAGACATACCTAAGCACAGTCCGCTTCTGCCGCACGGGGCTTTGTGGTGGGCAGCTACGCCAATAACCTGTTACAACAATGGGGGAAGCAGCTCACGTTAAAGCGCTACTTGCCTTTACCAGCGCATCCCAGTCCTCGGGCGGATTTCCCTTGTCGAGCATCGCTTTGAAAACGGCATAGGCATCCGACTTCGAGCCATAGGTGCGTAAGCTGTTCTCATCATTGACCCACGTATAGATAATGATCTTCGCACTGCTGCTATAGCGGAAAAACAGCCGGAACCGCCCATTGCCGAATTTGGCCCGAAACCAGTGTTTTCGAGACGGCCCCAAAGTACCGCCTTGGCGGAACTCTGGGCGGGCGGGATCGACCGGAATGATCTCGAACATCAGCTTACGCATTGCCGCGAGCAATTTGGCATTTGCAGTCGATGTATAGCCTTTGGGGTCTTTCTCGCGCGACTTCTCGACGGCTGCGGTCAGCTTCTCGATCTGGTCAGCAAATAAAGGATGCGTGTAAAGTGTCCAGCCATTGACGGTAATCATCTGTATTCTGCTGACGGACTAAAGCGCGGCGTCGCCGTCAATCTCGTCATCGAGATTGACCGCCATATCGTCTGTCAGCGACGCGATACGCGCAGCAAGTTCGGGCGACAATGCCTTGATGGCTTGCGGATGCGCCTTTATGTCAGCTGCAAGAAAACCCAGAAATGTCTCAATAATAGGGTCTTCATCACCATCAGCGCGGGCAATAGTGACGCCGCCATCGCTCACGCGGAACGCAATGCGCCCGCCGTAATCGACGCCCAACGCCTGACGCACGGCCTTGGGAACAGTGGTCTGCCCTTTGGCCGTGATCGTGCTGATTTCTTCAATGGTGATACTCATGCGGCTCTCCGTTCGAGACGCGATGTAAGGAATAATCCTTACTTTGTCAAGACCGCTCCGCAATCAGCATATACAACGAACGGTGGCAGCATGATCTCGGCGGCTTTGAGATAACGGCGAATAGCACGCATCGACCCCAACTGTTCGATAGTGTGGGCATGTATGACGACATGATCGTCTTCATCGACGTCATAGTTGAGCGGACCGCTCTTGCCGCCATAGACAATCCGTTCCGGCCCAAAGCTACCCACGCATCCGCCGGACCAACGGATGTAAGGAATTTCGTGATTGCAGCAATATTGCTCCAGATCGTCGAACATGCCCCACGGCGTTTCGTGGGCGAAGAGTGCCAGAGGTTCGCCTGATATGCATTGGTCGGCGGTAAAATCAGGGCCATCCCATTCGGTGGAAAGGCCGTGGGCGACGATCATGCTGGTCAGTTCGGCAAATTGATCCGCCGTAACCGTGCCACCAATGGTGATACTTGCTGAAACGCGGTCAGCCATGCTCTGTCTCCTTATCCTCAAATAACGTGACGCGGGCGACGGCTGTGCCGTCGCCCGCTTGTTGGTCACGCCGCAAGGCGTTGTTCTTCAACGTCCTCGAACGCCTCGGCTGTTTCACTATCGCCACCCTCCAGCACCTCCACCGCGCCTGCGGCAGCGGGGTCAGGGTCAAGCGGCGTTTCACTTTCTGCCAGCCAAGCTGAGCGGTTGGCAGCGGTAACGGTCGCTACGCCTCCGCGCTCGGTGTAAGCCGATGGCGGGAACGCCATCCAGCGCGGCACCCAATGCTCAACCTTGACGCGGCCCTTGTCGCCGGTCAGGCAGTCATTGATGACTGACTTGATCGTCTTGGTCTTTTCCGCTGCATGGGCTTGCGCGACCGTAGCGCCGCCCACTTCCGACAATATCGCGGTCAGAACCTCACGGTCGCGGATAAGACCATAAAACGCATCATCGGCTACCCAATAGTCAGCCATATTGACGCCCAAGTGAATGCCGATGGATTCTATGAGGCACGACCCGCTTGCCAGCGTCTCGGCCATCACGACACCCAGAACGTCCAAGACGACACCGTCGGGGAGTTCCAGCAACCGCTGGAACAGGCCGGTAATCCCATGCATCGGGTCATGGCCCAAGGTGACGTTTGGCTCATCGGGGTCGAACCCAAGCACCTCCAGCACCGCGCGCCGCCGCTCGTCAAAACGGGCTTCGGCCACGCAGGATTCGATGCTTTCGGTCACAGCCTCGTTGCGCGATTTCTGGTCTTGCACCTTCACACCCCATAAGGGCGAACCGCAAATCGCGTGAGCCACCATGACCCGCAGCGCAACGCCGGTATGCGTTGCCAGTGCCGACCGCACCGCCGCATGGCGGTGAAGGTCAATATAGGCCGTCATGGCCGAGGTGATTTCGGGACGGGTCGGCGCTGGCTGTTTGACCGAATTATCACCGCCATCATCACGCTTGCGCGCTTCCTTGCGGGTCAGATAACCCTCGTGGAACACCACCTCGCCTTTGGCCGATACGTCGATATAAACCCTGCCACCCTTGCGCTTAGGCGTTTTCTCATGTTCCCACGCTTGGAAGTAGCTTCCTACCGGAACGATCTCGACCGAACTCCATCCGTCTTCAAGATACGCGGCTTTGCGCACCTCGATCTCGGCGGACTATGCCGCCCAAAACGCATCGGCATCGCCAAAGAAGCCACCGTCCTCAAACAGGTCGGTCACGATCTGGCCCGAATAACCGGCAAGGTCGAACAAAGCCACGTCGGTAGAAATCGACGCGCCGCCAAACAGCCATGCTTTCAGCTGGTTCCCGCGCGGCGCATAGCCATCTACATCCTCGAACAAGGCCAGCCACGCCTTTTGCTGTGCCTTGGTAGCCAAGGTCAGATGCCTTACGGTTGGAACATCAATCTGCTCGGCGCGGTAGGCCTCACGGATACGCGGCAACAAATTGCCGAGCGCCAAAATGCGCTTGACCGTCAAATCGGTCAGCCCGAATGTCTGGGCAATGTCATCAGGCTTCCGGCCTTCCTTAACGAGCCGCGTATAGCCTTCCCACTGCGTCACTTCATCGGGATTTTCGCGCAGACAATTCTCGATCATCGACAACTCGAACGCGTCTGCATCGTCACCGTCGGCAAGAATAGCGCAGGGGAGCGTTACACCCTCTTGACCTTCGGCCTCGACAGCAAGGGCTGCAAAATAGCGCCGCCGACCCGCCATGATCTCGAAATGATCAGGGCTGCAATTTGGTCTGACAATGAGGGGAATGATGACGCCGCGCTTGCGCACCGATGGCAGGATACGCGAAACATCGGGCGCTTTCTTGCCGTAGCGCATATTGGTTTTGGAAATCGACAGCCGCGCAAGCGGGATATGTTCATAGTTCATGGCACTTACTCCTTCTTTGTAGGTGGCCCCATCCTCGGGGCATATTGAGGGGCGGTGAGGATGGGGCCGGTTGTCCGTGCGGGATTGTCCAGCACGGGTTCTGCCGCACCTTGGGGTCAAGGCGGCGGAAGGGCTGGTTTCTCTTGGGCACGGATGGTGGCTGCGGCCTCAAGCCGCGCCTTGTCCTCGGTGATGCTACCGCACAGACGGGCCGCATCGGCGTAAATGGTGAGCGGGAAGCGGCCTTCAAAACTAAGGTCGCGCTCGATACTAAGACCGAACGGCAGCGATACAGCCGTGATCTCCACAAGGCTGGCCGAACCCAATTCGGGGCAGCCAAAACCCAAATCGCAAAGCCCGAACAAACTGTCGCCGTCCTCGTCGAGTTCGGAAAACAGCCAAGTTGCAGCGCCCACAGGCGAAAAGAATTTAACGACCGGCGCATGGTCGCCACGCGCCGTGCCGTTGGCGAGTAGCCGTGCGCGTAAGTCTGGAGTCAGCAACTGCATTGCGGTACTCCTTCTCAAAACATTTCGATTTGGGTGCGCGACACCGTGTCGAACAATCCGTGGTCGGCCGGGCGTTGGGGTTTGCGCGGCTCCATCGGCGCATTGGCGCGAAAGCTAAGCCGCTGCGCTGGCGTAATCGGCGTCACGCCGTGGACAAGCATCTGCTCACCGATGGGCGTCTGCTCGGAAGCAAGCGCGTCTTTAGCACTGCGCTTGCCGCCATCCTGCCGTGTCCTGTTCTGCCCTGCCATAACCCGCCTCCACTCGCCCAAAACTGCCACAACCGGCCCCGGAGAGGCGGGGTGGGCGGCAAAGAGCGACCAAGAGGCCCGCTGCGATCAGGCGCACCCGTAGGGCTGCAACATGGTGAAAGACCCAGCTCGCTGGGTTGCGCCTGAGCGCGGCGGGCCTAGCCGGAACCGCCGCCCACTCCGCATCGCCGGAGCCGGTCACAAAAACGCCGGCGCGTCCGCGCCGACCATAGATAGTCGCTAAACATCAAATGAAATTGCCGCATAGCGGCCTAACAAAAGTGGCACCCTTGCACGGTGCGACGCCAGCCGGACGCCCTGCGCCCGGACCTGTGGGCCAGCGGGCGTCCGGCAAGGAGAGAGGCAAGAGAGCCAGCGGGTCAGCCAAAAAACGCCGCACCCTCAAGGAGCGCAGCGGGAAAGAGTGCGACTTTAGAAAATCCCGCTCATTTTCCGGGGCGTTGCGGGGTGTCCCCGCAGAAGGGGTCCGGCGAAACCGCGTAGCGGGTTTGCCGGCAGGGGAAGGCTTTCCCCAGATAAATTCACAGCTTTTGCGGAAAGGTACAGAATAGGAACTTACATCCGCAAGGTTATCTGGCAAAACGATAATATGGATATTGACGCGATCTTTGCGGCGAACGCTCCGCCCGATACGCCAACGGGCGCGATTAAAAATGCGCCAAAACTATCCTCGTTCTTTCGGAAGCTCGACGCTATTGGCACGGCCTCAATGTTAGCAGGGTTGCTGACATTCCCAATTCATCAAGCAAACTATCGGTTAGAATGGGCCGGACGATTGGCGCTGGCCCTCGGTTCCGGAAACACACTGCCCAATCCGCCACAGCTTCGCATCTTGCTCAACGATCTACTTGAGAAAAGTCGCGTGAACCGGCTTGAAGATCCACTTGAGGACGTCATGGTGTCCGCCATTCCCACCGCGCAGGGTGATTTTCGACTGCTCACGGGACTTTGGGAAAAGGCTGCGCATCACACAGAGTCAGTCCTGCGCGCATTCGAGCGACTGCCAGGCGACGATCAGAAGCAAACTGCCCTCATGCGCGCCTATGCGTTGTTGCGGATTTCGGATGTGATCTGCGAGCGTTCCAACCTTGCCGCAAACGCAATGGGTGCGAGCAACCCACGCAAACCGATGCGACTGACCGGCGCAGGGCTGCTCGCAAACGCGAAGGCGCGCGTCGAGTTCGGCTGGGACGAGTTAACAGCGTTCGGGGTATCGAAAGAAATTCTGGCCCCATTCCTGCTTCCACCAGCGGCGTTTCCAGACTTGTTGGAAAAGGCGCTCGGAGACTCCAAGTTGGAGTTCCAACCTATCGTGCAGACGGAAGCCGGGATCGCAGTGATCGCGCCGACGAATCTATCGACGGCTATTCGCGGCCACTTGATCGACACTGCGATTGCAGGTGGGCAAGGTGACGCCCTGCGCCGCAAGCTGCTGCTGATGCATTCCGAGATTATCGAAACCGGCAGCTTCACCCGGATGGTGGGGCAAATCGGCGCGTTTGGCCATGATGGATATTGCCGGGAGCATATCCAGCAATTGTGCGACGGGAGATATGTCCACGCCATTCAGGCCATCGACGGATTCGGAGCTTGGCCAAAAAATGCCTTCTGCGCCGATAGCGACGTCGGCAGTAACGCGTTCGGCAATGCTTTGGCTGGCGCAATCGCCACGGCTCAAGCCGAGATAGAGGCCAAAGCCGACTTTTTTGCAGGTGTCAGTTTTGTATTCTTGAGCGGTTGGGGTTCGGGACATTCATTCAGCTGGCCCCGCAACGCGGCAATGTCGCGCTGGCAGGTCATCTTCATGGAACCAGAGGACGCCATGTTTCTTGGTGCCTGCGCAGATGGAAAGATTGAAGACATTTGGCGAATGGACAAGCAGCGAGAGCTTGTCGCGGACCAAGGATTTCATTTCCAGAACGCAAACGGACTCCTCAATCTTTTCGAGTGGTGGCGAAGCACCAACAACATGTTCGTTCCCGAACATGTCTTGGACGCCCAACCGCCGACGACAATCTATTTCGATACCAATCTGTTGCTCGAAGCGCGGCGAGAGGCGGTCGAAGCGCTGGGGAGACACTGTCTGCCAACCCCCAGCGGCAATCCACTGCTGGTGATGCGACTGGATACCAAGAGCCATTTTTCGGGGCGACAGCCCGTATTCGCATCAATGGCGGCGGCAAAGTCAGGAATCCTGATGGCGGCGGTAGAAAGTGAACGTGGCATTGTCTGGGTTCAACTCATGACCGACCGCGATGACCCTAACGCATTTGATGCTCACGAAACATGGTCCGCACTGCTCGCTTGGGCGGGACGGTTGCTCGATCCATTCCTGCGTCAGCACAGGCTCCAATTGAATAAGCCCATTCTCATCCGCTTCGTCGTTGGCTTCCAAAAGGATCGCAAACTTCAGGACATGACCGATACAGAAATCCTTGAAGCGGTCAGCGTTGGCTGGGATCATGTCAGCGGCTGCATCGGTCTTTATGCGGCACCCGCGTGGCATGTGGGGTTGCAGCGCAAAGAAAACGTCGCTGAAGCCGTGCTGGCCGCGAACTTTCTGTCAGGTGTCGCCAGTGCGACCGGAACTTCTATTTCGCCTGCTGATCTGGTCGATTTCGCAGTGAAGGAAATAGGCAGCCCCTTTGCACGATGGCGGCATTCGTTTCTGGCTGAGCGCCCCATAGACATGCTCAAGGCACTTGGCTTGGTGCCCCGTTTCCGCGCCATCCCACCATCCGCCGCCGCACTGGTCAAAACGGGGCTTGGCTGGATGAGCCAGTCAAGGTCAGACGGGTATTTGATCGAAGGCAAGACCGAATGCCGCGCTTTTCTCGATGATCAACACGATCGGATACTGCACTCGCTACTGACCGAGGTAGTAAAATATGACCGCCATAGCCTTGTTGGTGCCTGCCTGAACGCCATTCAGGCCGCTCAGGGAGAAGGACGGGGCTGGCAGGAAAGCGCATTGGCATTGCAAACCATCCACGGACGGCAGGAAGACTTTGACGTCAGTTTTAATCAAGGCGGGAAGGCCAATGCCGTCATTCGCGCCGCATCTATGCTGGTGGAACTCGCGGTTGCCGAGTCACCGGCTTCCGGCGGAAAGCCGATCGGCTATTTCGATTTCGACGAACTCCAGGCCCATGCCGCATTGCTGTTCAAGAACGCGGACACGATCCCGGCGATTGAGGGTGGATGGATCAAGGCCACGATCAAGATCGCGCCAACCGGCGATGTATTGCTTGATCGGTCATTTGAGGAGGCAAGCCTGCAAAAAGCAGCTGAAATTCGTCATCAAACAGAGCGTGATACAAAGGCAGAGCGGCAGGGCAATACAAGCATCGACGCGGGCGGCATGTCTGATCCCGGCGAAGCACTTACTGCGGCAATAGTAGCCGAATTTGGCGTGGACGATGATTTGTATGTCGGGTTTGCCAATGCGCTCTCGATCATCGCTGAAACGGTAAAATCTGGCGTTTTTTCGATGCGGCGGTCCGAACTGCGAATGGCGGTAAATGGACAGGACGAGCAGTTGCGCGATCTTGCGCCGCTCATTGATCGCTACACGCTACCCTGCCGAAAAGGATGGGCTGCAACTCCGGTTGGCGCGTCAGCTCGGGATTATGATCTTGCTAAATTTGACCGCCGTTTCTCTCTTATCGGTCGTCCGATTGTCGCAATTGACGATGATGACGACCCATTGCTGATGCTGGCGCCCGGAGTCGTCGAACGCAGCATATTCCACAATTTGGGAGGAGCCCTAACAGGCGGACTCCAAAACGAATTTTGGTCGAGCCGGGAGATGCAGAAATTTGCAAGTAGGCGCGGCGACGAGGCGGGGCTAGCGTTCAATGATGAACTTGCCCGCGAACTGATCTCGCTTGGCCTGGAAGCTCATGCCTCCGCCAAGCTGACTTGGTGTCTAAATCACAAAGGAACAGACGAAGTTAAGCGGCTCGGAGACGTCGATGTACTGGTGATTTCGCCGGATCAAACACGGATATGGGTAATCGAGGCGAAGGATTTGAAAATGTGCCGGACGCTCGGCGAGACCGCCCGCCGCCTGTCGGAATATCAGGGGAAACCGAAATCAAACGGCAAGCCGGACAATTTGATGAAACATCTGACCCGTGTTGCTTACGTCAGAAAGCATGCCGTCGATCTCCAAAAGCGTTTCGGCCTTGCGAAAATACCTTCCGTGGCCGGTATGGTCGTAGTTGGATCGCCCCAACCAATGGAGACGATCGCAATTCCGGGTGGGAAAGATGCAGTCACAATCCGAAAGGACGATCTAGCCAATGTGCAGTGGAATGGCGGATAGCGTCTTAGCGAGATGATTGACGAAGGCTAATCTGCGTAACACCTGGATCATCGCCTACCTATAGATCAGAAAACGATTCCAGCTTCTTCGGACTGATTGTTGTCTCCCTCGGCAATTCGGCAAGCAAGCGACGCGCGAGATCGCCAAGAGGATCGATCCGGTCACGGCTGACATTGACCAGCCATGCAATTGCTATGCGGGCGGACCCGCTGCGCATCTTGCGGTTGCCTTTTCGGTCGGTCAGCGCGGTTCGCCACCCTTTTTCGGCCACACTCAGTTCGATTTGACTGAGAATGCTCTCGAAGGCTTCCGGTGCGACCTGTCGACACACCCGCAGGAACAACAATGCGTTGTCGAAGAAGCTCGGGCTTTCCTTCGAGAGAGCCTTCGCCATCGAGGCAGGATGATCGCCAAGCAGCGCTTGGACCAGCTCAGGCCGGCGCCTGTGAAATTGAGCCAAGACGACCGCGCCCAACTGCCAGCGTACAGCCAGATTGACTGGAGCACCCCGTTCAATCTGCCGAAACGCCGCTTTCGGCGCCATAAAGGCGAACCGCGCATCGAGCTTGTCGATTTCCTCGATATGCGCTTCTATCAAGCGGGCGACTGTTGATTGTCGTTGAGAAGTGACCCGTTATTTTCATCGAGATTTGACCCGGGTGGTTGCTATGTCCCGCGTTACGGGTTCTGGGTCAAGAGGTTGGTTTTTCCTTTCTGTTTTTGGGCGCTGCGGCACTGGCGCGGAATCGGAAGCTGTCATTCCCGGTCTCAAGGATGTGGCAGTGGTGCGTCAGCCGATCCAGCAAAGCGGTCGTCATCTTGGCATCACCGAACACACCGCCCCATTCGCTGAACGATAGATTGGTGGTGATGATGACGCTGGTCTGCTCATAAAGCTTGGAGAGCAGGTGGAACAGTAGCGCCCCGCCGGACGGGCTGAACGGCAGATAGCCTAACTCGTCGAGAATGACTAGATCAAGGCGCAGCAGGCGCTCGGCAACCTGGCCAGCTTTATTCATAGCCTTTTCCTGTTCCAGCGCATTGACCAGATCAACCGTGGAGAAGAAGCGGACCTTTTTGCGGTGATGCTCGACAGCCTGTATGCCAAGTGCTGTAGCCATGTGGCTTTTGCCCGTCCCGGGACCGCCGATCAGTACGATATTGTCGGCACCGTCTATAAAATCTCCACGATGGAGCTGACGGATGAGGGCTTCATTCACCTCGCTGGCTGCAAAGTCGAACCCGGCCAGATCCTTGTAGGCCGGGAACCGGGCTGCCTTGATGTGGTAAGCGATGGACCTGACCTCGCGTTCGGTCATCTCCGCCTTGAGCAGCTGCGAGAGGATCGGCACAGCCGCTTCGAACGCAGGGGCACCCTGTTCGATTAGGTCGCTGACGGCGCCAGCCATGCCGTACATCTTGAGGCCGCGTAGCATGACCACGATCGCGGCGCTGGCGGGATCATGACGCATGACGCGCCTCCTTATTCCGGAGGGCATCGTAGCGCCCGACATTGGCTAGAGGCTCGCGCGCAAGGCGCAAAGCCTGTGGTGCATCTATAGGGGTTGGCGGGATCGCTTTGCCATCGGTCAAACGATGCAGGATATTGAGAACATGGGTCTTGGTCGCTACCCCGGCATCAAGGGCAAGCTCGACCGCGCATAGCACTGCCTGCTCATCATGATGCAGCACAAGCGCCAGTATCTCGGCCATCTCCCTGTCGCCGCCAGGCCGCTTGAGGATCAGCCCCTGCAACTGCCGGAACGCTTGCGGTAGCTCGGTGAAGGGCGCCCCGTTACGCAAGGCACCGGGCTTGCGTTGGATTACTGCCAGATAGTGGCGCCAGTCATACACCGTTCGGCCTGGCATATGGTGCGAGCGCTCAATAATCCGGACATGCTCGCACACGATCTGCCCTTCGGCAACAACAACGACCCGGTTCGGGTATATCCGCAGGCTCACCCGCTGGTTCGCAAACGATGCCGGCACGCTATAACGGTTACGGTCAAAGTTCACGAGGCAGGTCGGGGATACCCGCTTGCTGTGTTCGACAAAGCCGTCGAAGATACGGCCCTGCGGCATCAAGCTGGTGACTTCCTCGGCATGCACATCAGCCACGGTACCAGGCAGGCTACCGTGCTTGATATGCCCCCATTGCGCAATGCAATGTTCCTCCAGCCAGGCCTTCAGGGCGTCGATATCGGGGAAGCTGGGCCCAGAGGTCCTAAGGGGCTGCCACAGCCGCCGCCGCGCATCCTGCACGTTCTTCTCGACCTGTCCCTTCTCCCACCCCGACGCCGGGTTACAGAAGTCCGCTTCGAAAAGGTAATGGCTCGCCATCGCGGCAAAGCGCGCGTTGACCTGTCTGACTTTGCCCCGACCAATGCGATCGACCGCCGTCCTCATATTATCAAAAATACCCCGCTGGGGAACACCGCCCAGCACCCGGAACGCCTCAGCAAGCGCGTCGAACAGCATCTCGTGGGTCTGAAGTGGATATGCCCGAACAATGAACGCCCGGCTGTGTGACAGCTTGGTATGCGCTACCTGCAACTTGGTCTGCCTGCCACCTATAATGGCCCAGTCTTCGCTCCAGTCGAACTGGAAGGCTTCACCCGGCGCAAACACCAAGGGCACAAAAGTGCCGCGTCCGCTGGTCTGCTGCTCGCGTTGGCGATCAGCCTTCCAAGCGCGCACAAAGGCTGCAACCCGCTCGTAGGAGCCATCATAGCCCAATACCACAAGATTAGCGTGCATCTGTTTGGCTGTGCGCTTCTGCTTTCGCGACTTGCCAACCTCAATCCGCAGCCACCCCGACAGCTTCTCTGCAAACGGATCAAGCTTGCTCGGCCGAACAGAGGCCCTGAATACCGGTTCCAACGTGTCTGCACGCAAATACTTGCGGATCGTGTTCCGCGACAATCCGGTCCGCCGTACAATCTCACGGATCGGCATCCCCTGCCGAAAACGCCAACGACGTATCACACTCAATAAATCCATGTTGATCACTCCTCATCCCCCCAACCGGTCGGTCAGGGTGTGGTTCAAACATGGGTCAAATCTCAGTGAAAACTTATGCCACTAACGGGTCACTTCTCAACGACAATCAACAGCTTTGGCCGTAATTGAAGGTCAGCCGCCCGGCGCGCGCGCGCGCCAAGCGTCCGGCGACAACGGGCTGGGTTGCGTCGGGTAGCCAAGTCCAGACGAAGGCCTCGTCGGTACGATTTTCAGAAGTCATCTTTCACCTCAATGCGCGGCTTATGGATGGCTTTCGGAAGCAGGCGGAGTTTGTCCTCCTGTTCGACGAGAAGCGTGGTGAGGCGACTTCGGTCGCTTTCAAAGAGCGGGACGCCAACGATGGTTGCGGCCTCGAATACCAAGCCGATGCCGCAGCGCGGATCGCCTTGCTCGATACGGCGCATCATGTCGCGCGACACGCCCGCGCGCGTCGCCAATTCTTCAATGCCAAGTTTACGTTCGATCCGGTGGATGCGAATGAGATGGCCAAGCACAGCGACGGCTTCCCTGCCGTAGCGGGAATAGGAACGGGGAACGGATTTGCTGCGCTCGATAGCCACAAGGATGCCTTTCTTTATCCTTGCGATCCATGCCGCAACATGAAGGCTATGTCAAGATATTGGCTTACATATAAGTCATAATGCTATTTATGGCTTATATGTAAGTCTTGGCAGATGGATATGGCAATGACGACACTCCGTCCGGAGTGCTTGTCGTCAACGGCCTCCTCGTTCGATACGGCCTTTGCGAAGTTTGGCCAACGCGGCTCCGCGCCCGGCCAGATTGTCTCCCACTCCCCGATGTCATCGGGACTATCGAGGGCACCAAGATCGACACCATTGTAAGGTGATAAAGAAGTGGTGCGGACGGGGGGACTTGAACCCCCAAGGGCAATGCCCGACGGATTTTCTTACCCGCTACGGCTTTCGCCGCCGCCCGTAAGGGCGTTTGGAGTCTGGACTATCCCTTCACCGTACCACAGCAAGCTGTGGGTTAGGTGCTGCCCGTCTAGTCTCTACACCTTCCGTAGTGCTTTCGCGCTGCGGCTTGGCTCGGGATTGCCAGTTGAAAGGTTTCCCCGAATTTGAGCAGTTCTGCATCGCGAGTTTCCCCGCGAGCACTCAAGATTGGTCTAAGTCCGTTGCGTCTACCGATTTCGCCACGTCCGCATTTCCAAGGCGACCTATAGAGGGGCAATGAATCTTAGCCAAGCGAGATAATGGTCAGCCGTCGCTGCGCGATGATGTTTTTTTCAATAGCTTGGGCTTCCTAACATTGACGGCCGCAGCGTCGATAGTGTTCTTCAAATGCCTTCCATAATATTTCTCGATCATCTCGACACTGGTTCGACAGTTCTTGGCGACCTGATAAATGTCCGCGCCTTCGAGCAAGCGAAGGCAGATATACGTATGCCGCAGACTGTAACAGGAGCGGACATGGCCATCGCGGTCGAATTTCAGATTCAGCTCTCCTAGGACAGTGTTCATCAACTCACGCGGGGTCTTTCCGAATATCGGGTCGGTCGGTTTGAGGTTTTTGCGCTTGCGGACCCTTTCAAAGGGCAGGATTGCGCCGGGCATCGACTTGCAGAAGCCGACGCCGCGCTTGCCGCGTACCTCAATCTCAAGAATGCGCTCGCCGGACGATTCGTCGTTGACGATCTTGACGTCCCGCAGCTGAAGCCGCGCGGACTCATCGGGCCGAAGTCCTGTGTTCCCCATGAACAGAACATAGTCGTGAAACGTCTCGCAGACCTCACGCCAGCGCGGCTTGGGCGGGTTCTTCGCCCGCTCGCGCGTCGCTTCATAGAGCATCTTATATTCTTCGGGCGAGAACCACGCGCGATGTTCTAACTTGCCCGATGTTTTATAGGGTGCGGTCATATCGGGCAGGGCTACAATCCAGCCTTTGCGATTGGCGGTCTTTAGAATCTGACGCAGCGTGACCATCTCGCTATGCAATGTTGCACGAGCCGGTTTCTTCGGCTTGCCAGTTTTCGGATCAACCCGCGAGGCCTGGCGGTGCGCGCGGTACTCCTGCACCTTGCCAGCCGTGATGTCGGCAAGCGCGGTATTGCCGAAGAACGGCAAGAGATGGATGCGGACGTGCTCGGACTTCGAGCTTACATATCTCGGATTGCGTTCGCCCAACGTGATAATCTCGAACTCGCTGGTGAACGCCTTAGCGGCGTCTTCGAAACTGGGACCAGTTGGCGTTTGCCGCCGACGACCATCGGTCGACGCGCCGGGTCCGGCGATTAGAGGCTGGACAGAGCTGTCCAGCAAAGCAACGCCACCGCGTCGGCGTTGCCGATCTTCGACGCACCGCTCCATGTACCAGTCGCGCGCAAAATCCTTGGCGGCAGCAAGGCTGGCTTCCTTGGTTGTTTGTCGATGGTTGCGGCTACCTAAATAGGTTGAGCATTGCCAGTAACGACTGTTTTCACGCCGATAGACGTGAAGAGCACCGTCCATCAGCAGATGGCTTTCTGTCGGCATTGCGAGAACTCCAAAATGTGTAAGACATGTGTAAGTCTTTTTGGAAGTCTCGTCCTTGCTCAAACTGTTGGTTTTACGCAGTTTTTTCCTATTTTTATAAGGTAAAACGCAATTTTAAGTTTGATCACGGCCCGGCATCTCGCCTAGAGTGTTTGCTCCTTTGATCAATCTTCGGGCAGCAACGATCTGCTCCATGGGGGGGCGGATGGCAGGGTCGGAATATACCTAGGTCGCAGGATTGTGCGTAGGACTGACATACCCATTCAGGGCGCCAATTATTCAGCGCGACCCGAGGACAGTATCATCTTTCGGCATCGCTGCGATGACAGCGCACGCAGTTTTCGATGTTGCGGATACCTTCCTCGGCATGCTCTGCGCGGATCTGCGCAGGCTTGTGCTCGTGACAGCCATAACAGGTGTAGCGTTCGAAGCTGGTACTGGTGTGACAGGTCGCGCAGGCTGTCTTGTGCGGCCCGGTCAGTGCGAAGAACCGTGAATGGTTGAAAGTGCTGGGCTTCCAGGCTTTCGCACCATGGCAGGCCGCGCAGTTTTTGCCCGCCTGACGGTGAAGCTGTGTGGGCGGAGCACGGTGGCAGGACGCGCACTGGCCGCGAATATTTGCGCGCAACAGGCTGTGGTCGAAGCGCTTGTGTTCGGCCTTGGTCAGATGCGGCCTGCTGTGATCGGTGTGACAGGACACGCAATCGGGGCGGGTCAGCGACTGGTGGAAGGCCACCGCAGTGCCGCGTTGCGCGATCGGCGTGCCTTTCGTCGTGCGGATGCCGATATCAGCGACCTTGTGGCATGCTGCGCAGCGATCCGCCGCAACACCGGTGAACGGTGCATGGCAGGCAAAACAGTTGCTGGAGATGTCGCCATGGGCTGAGATCACCGGCCCTGGAGCCACCATCAGGTCAGGCCAGGCAAACGTCAGATAGAGCAGGCCGCACAGATTGGCGGCGATCAGCCAGAGGGCCCAACGGCGCATCACTTCCACCCCCAGAACAGAAATATGGAAACGATGTGCGCCAGCGCCAGCACCGCAAATGCAAGCGTGATCGGCAGATGGACCACGCGCCATGCCTTGACGACATCGAACGTCAGGCTGTCCCAATAGGTCTGCTCTTCGAGGGCCTCAGGCGAAAGGCCTTGCGCGCGCAAGGTCGAGCGGGTTGCCTCCAGCCGCTTGCGCGCGCGGCCCAACAGGTATTTGCCAGTGAGTCCGCTGGCGATATTGACCAGCATCGCCCAAACCGCCAGCCAGCCAAGGATCGCATTGAAGTGGATTCCTGCGTGAACCAAAATCAGCAGCGAACCTGCCCATGCCAGCCGCTCATGCCAGCGCAAAAGGCTGGCGGGTTGTCCTGACTTGATGAGCTTGCGCTTGCGCATCGAGTAACCCGATGACGCCAGGATGAGTAGAACGCCGGGGATACCGAGATAACGCCCGACCCACACCGCATTGGCAAGGTGCAGGCCAGCATCGATTGCCAGCGCGGCACCACCAAGGATCGCAAGCGAGAGGTAGAAGGGAATGACGTCCCTGCTCAGCAGGCTGTTGCGAAAGCCGCTCATGCGCCGAGCACCAGATCACCGACCGGCGCACCGATACACGGCAGGCACCGCCCGTCAGTTATGTCAAAGGCCGGCGGTTTTGCATAGCGTACTTCGCCAGCATCGACGGTCGTCTCGCAGGTTCCACAACTTCCCGACCTGCAGCCCGAAGGAAGGTCTATCCCGTGACGTTCGGCAAAATCGAGCAGGTTGGTATCTTCGCCTGTCCAGTCGATCGTCCGCCCCGACCGGGCGAACCGCACAACAAACGGTGTTTGCAGCAATTGCGGCACCAAGGTCTCGGCTGGCCCGATCGATGCGGGACCAAAAGCCTCGTAATGCAAGGCATCCTCGGCAACGCCCCATTCGCGCAGGGCCGGAACCAGGCTCACCATCATCGCTGGCGGCCCGCAAACGTAAAAATGGCCGTTCGCGGCAGGAAAGACGGCGCGCAGCAGATTTACATCGATGAAACCAGTGGGTCCGGTGCTCTCGCCTCCGCCGTCGCTGGGCAGCGGTTCGCTCTGCACGATCATCAGATGAAAATTCGGATGCTGTGCCTCCATCCGCTTAAGGTCGGTGCCGAAGACCTGTTCGTGATGGTCGCGAACGCCATAGAACAAGTGAATTTCGCGCTCCGGCTGGTCAGCCAGCGCAGCGCGCGCCATTGCAAACAGCGGTGTGATACCGATGCCGCCTGCAATCAGAACGACCGGGGCCAGGATGTCTTCATCCAGCACGAACACACCTGCTGGCGCGCGGACCTGTAGGATCGTGCCAGGCGTCACGAAATCGTGGAGATAGCTGGACACCAGCCCCGGCGGCAGGTCTGGCCGGTCAACTGGTGCCACTGATCGTTTTACCGTTATGCGATAAGCGGACGGGTTATGGCAGTCGGACAGCGAATAGCACCGGGTGACGCCGCGAAGAGAGCCACAATCATCCGGCAGATCAAGCTGGAAGGTCAGGAACTGGCCTGCCACATACGGTTCAAGCGGCTCGCCATCGACGGGTTCAAGATAGAACGATGCCTGATTGCCCGCACGGTCCTCGCTCTGCCGCGACCGTACGCGAAACGCCCGTGTGCCAGCCCATGCAGCTTTCAATGATGTCGGCAGGGCCGCTTCCTGATCGAAACCGGCGTCATGAGCTCGCTGGTATCGGATCGCGGCGATGACTATCCCGGCTGCGATCTGTGCCAATAAGGCTGCGGAGATATAGCCAAGAAGTTCAACGCCGGTCACTTTGTCCAGCATGTGTTGGCGGCCAAAGCGGACAAATCAATGACGGTTGCAGTAGTCACGTAACCCACAGCGCAAGCCGCGATCCGTTGCACGCAATCGTGAAAGAGAATGGTTTCCGGCGTCTGCGCATTGACCAGCATTACACTTTGTCGCGCCCACAATGGTAGCATCGGAAAATACGCATGCAATGGCCTAGGGGTTTCCGCTGAGCCCGACGAGACTTGACCGAGCGTCGTCATAACGCAGCGCCCACGATACTGCCAATTCCTGCAGTCAAACCCATGGCAATAGCACCCCAGACGGTGACTCGGGCACTTGCGCGCCAAAGTAACGCGCCGCCTGCCTTCGCGCCGATCGCGCCGAGCAACGCCAGAAACACGAGAGAGGCCACCGCGACGGCAATGGTCAGGGTGGCTGCTGGGGCAACCAGCACCATCGCCAGCGGTAGCGCTGCACCGACAGAAAAAGTCGCAGCAGACGTCAGCGCCGCCTGTACCGGACGGGCCGTGGTGAACGAGGATATACCCAGCTCGTCCCGCGCGTGCGCGCCGAGAGCATCGTGTGCCATCAACTGTCGTGCAACGGTGTCAGCCGTTGCCGCATCCAGCCCCCGGCCAAAGTAGATACCTGCCAGCTCTTCGATCTCTCCATCGACATCGCTCGCCAATTCGCCGCGTTCGCGTGCGATGTCAGCATTTTCGGTATCCTGCTGCGAGCTGACCGAGACATATTCGCCTGCCGCCATCGACATTGCGCCCGCGACCAGCCCGGCAGTCCCAGCTATCAGCACGTCCGCCGACTGCGCGGATGCGGCGGCCACGCCGATGATCAGGCTGGCGGTCGAGACAATGCCGTCGTTCGCCCCCATCACAGCCGCGCGCAGCCAACCGATTCGGGAAACCAGATGACGTTCGGGGCGGATGTGCAGTCTTGTCATGGCGGGGCGCCTTTCTGGCGATGGCTTATTGGTCGTCGTCACCGATCCAGATGCTGTGACTGTCGATCATGATGCGGGTTATGGCACGCAATGCCTGTGTTCGTGCCAGTATTTCGGCACGGAACATGTCGTGCGTCTGGCGTTCGGCGAGCAGCAG
>Ga0307994_1000538_pt1 | contig 26388 bp, 23 predicted proteins | sample EllFjometagen261_FD_203171 | JGI IMG/M metagenome (GOLD analysis project Ga0307994, IMG submission 203171) | Marine microbial communities from Ellis Fjord, Antarctic Ocean - #261 | ecosystem: Environmental > Aquatic > Marine > Unclassified | place: Southern Ocean | collected 2014-11-02 | reverse complement strand
CCAGGCTCAGTTCGGGCCTTAAATCAGCTGGTATCCCGATGAACGAACGCAACATCTGGGAGAACCCAGACGATGCCGACATCGTTCGCTCGGTCGCCGACGGCAATGAGACGGTTCCCACCGTCATTATTGGCCCTATCGGCATGGTGAACCCCAGCGTCAAGCAGGTGCAAGCAGCGCTGCAAGAGCACGCTCCCCACCTGCTCTAACCGTCTGAGAGTGCTGAGCCAGGCATGGCGCGGCCAGGAACGGCCATTATTCGCATCCATGAACCACGAGGGTGCAGGCCGTGGCGGGAAAATTCATACTTTTTGGCTGCAGAGGAACCAAAGTATCCCCTTCAGGCGTCAGACATATAGACACCGCTGATGATGAAGGATTCTCGACATGCCCACCACGACTGACCTTGACTTCGCCCGCCGAAGTGTGACCTATCTTCTGGAAAATGGGTACCGCGCCGAGCAGATCGTGAGCGTGCTCACCAATGAGCTCGCGATCACCGTCGACGCTGCCCACGGGCTCGTCAGCGAAACCACCACTCTCGTCGCAGCCTGATCCACCTTCCGGTGAAATCTGAAGCCAATCTGGCTGCAGCTCGGCTGTAACCGGCCTCAAGAAATCACGAAGTTGGTGGACGAAAACGACCGATGCCGGGCCTAAAGGCCCGGCATCTAATCGAATTTGGTGTCCACCCGAGGCTCACCGGGACGTCGAGCATTTAGCTCGGACAGCCGCAGCGAAGCAAGGCGGACTGCCTTACATCATGCCGCCCATGCCACCCATGGGATCGCCGCCACCCATTGGCATTGCGCCAGCAGGTTCAGGCTTGTCGGCCACGAGTACCTCGGTGGTGAGGAGCAGGCTTGCGATTGACGCTGCATTCTGCAGTGCCGCACGGGTCACCTTGGCTGGATCGATGACGCCGGCCTTAACCATGTCAACCATCTCGCCGGTTGCAGCATTGAAGCCGTTCGTACCCTTTGCCTTCTCGACCTGCTGGACGATGATGGCACCTTCGTGGCCAGCATTGTCTGCAATGAGCTTGCAAGGCGCAGCGAGTGCGTTGTAGATCGACTGGGCGCCAGTTGCTTCGTCGCCGGTCAGGTCTGCAACGACCTTGGCAACGGCAGCACGGGCCCGCACGAGTGCGGTACCGCCACCAGCAACAACGCCTTCTTCGATGGCTGCACGAGTAGCAGACAGCGCATCTTCGATACGGTGCTTCTTCTCTTTGAGCTCAACTTCGGTGGCTGCGCCAACCTTGACCACGGCAACGCCGCCGCTGAGCTTCGCGAGACGCTCTTGCAGCTTCTCACGGTCCCAGTCGCTGTCGGTGTTCTCGACTTCGGCCTTGATCTGAGCGATGCGACCTTCGACGTCGGCCTTCTTGCCCGATCCTTCGATGATGGTCGTGTTGTCCTTGGTGATGACAACCTTGCGAGCCTGACCGAGCATGTCGAGCGTTACCGCGTCGAGCTTGAGTCCGACTTCTTCGGCTACGACCTGGCCGCCGGTAAGGATGGCCATGTCCTGAAGCATTGCCTTGCGACGCTCGCCAAAGCCAGGGGCCTTGATAGCGACCGAGGTGAAGGTGCCACGGATCTTGTTCACTACCAGAGTTGCCAGGGCTTCGCCCTCGACATCTTCGGCGATGATCAGGAGTGGCTTACCGGCCTGCATGACCTTTTCGAGTACAGGAAGAACTTCTTGTACTGAACCGATCTTGCCCTGGTTGAACAGGATATACGGTTCTTCAAAGACGGCCTCTTGGCGCTCTGGGTCTGTGACGAAGTATGGCGAGAGGTAGCCCTTGTCGAACTGCATGCCCTCGACGAAGTCGAGGTCCATACCGAAGGTATTGGACTCTTCGACGGTTACAACGCCGTCTTTGCCAACCTTGTCGATGGCTTCAGCAATGGTCTCGCCAACACTTTGGTCTGCAGCCGAGATGGCAGCGACCTGAGCGATCTCTTCCTTGCCACCGACCTTCTTAGACTGCTTAGCAATGGACTCAACCGCTGCCTTAACTGCTGCTTCGATGCCGCGCTTGAGGCTCATCGGGTTCGCACCAGCTGCAACATTGCGCAGGCCCTCTTGCACGATGGCCTGAGCAAGAACGGTGGCGGTGGTTGTGCCATCGCCAGCAACGTCGTTGGTCTTGGTAGCAACTTCTTTGACGAGCTGTGCGCCCATGTTCTCGAAAGGATCTTCGAGCTCAACTTCACGAGCGATGGACACGCCATCGTTCGTGATGGTCGGTGCACCGAACTTCTTGTCGAGAACAACGTTACGGCCCTTTGGGCCGAGGGTGACCTTGACGGCATCAGCGAGTTTGTTGACGCCCGCTTCGAGACCGCGACGAGCTGCGTCGTCGAACTTTAGGATCTTGGTCATCGTCGACTACTTGACGGTCGCGAGCACGTCGCGAGCCGACAGGATCAGAAGATCTTCGCCACCGGAACTGATTTCGGTGCCGCCGTACTTTGAGTACACCACGGTGTCGCCAGCGGCGACGTCCATAGGGATCAGTTCGCCGGTGGTGTCGCTGCGCTTGCCAGGACCCACAGCAAGGACTTCGCCCTGTTGTGGCTTTTCCTTGGCAGTGTCGGGGATAACGAGACCACTTGCGGTCGTTGCTTCGCCCTCACTTGGGCGGACAACGATGCGGTCCTCTAGAGGCTGAAGGTTCATCGAGGCTCTCCTAAAAATTAAGCTCGAGATGTGTCTTTATGGATGGCCAAGCGCTCTCCACAAGCGTTGACCGGATCACCTGACGAGAGTTAGCACTCTCGACAGGCGAGTGCTAACTCTAGTGGTGGGCACGCCGTAGTCAACCTTCGAAACAGAGGTTTTTGAGCCGACTATGAACGATCTAGGCAACCCAGTTGAGCTTCAGGTTCGGTTCGGCTCCCAAGTCGAGCCCAGACGGACCATCGGCGTTGAGTCGCCACCAGGCCGCAGTCGCGATCATTGCTGCATTATCGGTACACATTGACCGGCTCGGGATATAGGCACGAACGCCGCTCTGCACCGAGTAATCCAGCGTGCGCTCACGCAACTCGCTGTTTGCCGCAACGCCGCCAGCAAGACAAATAGCTGTGGCACCTACTTCTTCTGCTGCCCGCTTTGCTTTGGCCAGCAGCACGTCGACAACTGCGGCTTGAAACGATGCCGAGACGTCTTCGGCTGAAACATCGGGGTTTTTGCGGACATGGTTGATTACGGCAGTCTTAAGCCCGCTGAACGAGAAGTCGTAGCCATTGTTGATCATCGGGCGGGGGAACTTGATGGCCGTTGGGTCACCCTGGGTCGCCAGTTGATCGATGACCGGTCCGCCCGGATACCCAAGGTCGAGATAACGGGCGACCTTGTCGAAGGCCTCACCCGCTGCATCATCCACGGTCTGGCCAATCAGGCGGTACGTCCCGTGATCCTGCATCTCGATGAGCATTGTGTGGCCACCAGAAACAAGCAAGACCACAAGGGGGAACTGCAAGCCAGGCTCTTCAAGGAGGCCTGCGTACAGGTGACCTTCGAGATGGTTGACGCCGATGAACGGAATACCCCACGTGAGCGCCAACGCTTTAGCGGCGCTCACACCAACCAAGAGCGAACCAACAAGACCCGGCCCGTAGGTGGCGGCAACGGCAGTAAGTTGCTTGCCCGTGCGACCAGCTTCGACCAGAGACTGTGCGACCACAGGGGTGATCAGTTCGGTGTGGGCTCGACTGGCGATCTCAGGCACGACGCCCCCGAAGCGGGCATGCAGATCAACCTGGCTGCTAACGACCGACGACAAGATCGTCTTGCCGTCGACGACGACCGATGCTGCGGTCTCGTCACACGAGGTCTCGATGCCAAGAATGGTCTGTCCTGGTGTTTCGGTCATGCTGCGGCTCCTGCGTCTCGATCGACTTCGGTGTGGTCATGTGCTGCTTGTAGCTCTGCCAGCCGTTCGCGCCACGAATCTGCGCACACATCAGCTACCGCCATGACAACAGCGTCGGTGCTGCCCTGGTCATCACTGCGGTCATAGAAGCTCCGCTCGACTCCGACGGGCACGAACCCAAAGCGACTGTACATTCGTTGCGCTCGCCGGTTGGCGGGTCTGACTTCGAGTTGAAGATTTGCTACATGGGGCTTATCCAGCACCTGGTTGATCAAGGCCAATAGCATGGCGGTGGCATGGCCGTACCCATGGTGGTGCGCCGCTACGGCGACGTTGGTGATCCGGCAAGACGAGGCATCGATCCAGGCCGCTGCGTGGCCTACGACACCAGCGTCAGTCTGTGCAACCAGGTGGACTCGGTCGCTCTGTTCCACCTCGTCGAGGAACATGCGGTATGACCATGTCTGGCCGTGCGCTTCGACATCAATCGTTTGCAACGCTGGGATGTCGGTCTCGACTAGTGGACGCATTGTGCGCCCATGTATTGGACTAGGTATCCCTGGGTTAAGGGTCATGGCGCAGGCCTGGTCTGCCAATTGACCTCGGCGTCGGGGCGTCGCAGATAGAGCGGCTTGATCTCAGCCGGCTGCACGAACTCTTCGCGCAGCGCCCGGGCGTGTGCGAGCGCGACCAGAGATGCCGCCGACGGATACGCCAGACTTTCGTCCGCGATCTCGACCTTGGTCAGGCCTTCGAGCATGTCGCGATAGCGAAGGGCCCCATCCCCAACGACCAGGCACTCGGTGCTGGCGGCTTGAAGCTCGCCATAGAGATCATCGGGAGTGACCACGTGTGGTTCACTTACGCGTTGCACGCCACCTGGCACCTGGCGATAGAACGCGGTGAACAATTCGCCTCGGCGAGCGTCGATGGTGGCAGCGATCAGCCGACGAGAGTGTCGCACAGGGAATGCGAGCAGGTCCAAGCTGCTGACACCGATCATCGGCACGCTGAGTCCAAAGGCGGTTGCCATCGCAGTCGAGATACCGACTCGAAGACCAGTAAAAAGGCCTGGGCCGACGTCAACTGCAACCACGCTGATTTCGCTGATGTCGATACGTGCCTGTGCCAGCGTGAACTCGATCTGGGGCGCCAGCGACTCGGCATGACGGCGTCCGCGTGCCGAATGGGCAGACGCGAGCACACCTTCGTGCCCGCCAATAGCGCAACCGACCTGGGCCGTCGCGCTCTCGATTCCAAGGATGAGCATCAAGCGTCCTGTCGGTCGGTGATCAGGTGATCTGCCAGTGCATCACGAAGTCCTGGAACTCGAGCCGTCCAGTCAGGTCCGACCGCGATCAGTGAAATTTCGCGGTCGTCATCGCCGTCGCCGAACCCGAACGACAACAGGGCATAACCGGCCGGAAGCGCTGGAGCGATCGTGTCTCCCCACTCGATGACCACGGCGCCTTCGCTCTCGAACAGCTCCGGCAATGCCAAGTCGATGACTTCTTCGATCTGGCCAATCCGGTACACATCGAGATGATGCAACGTCAGGCGTCCACCTTCGTACTGCTGGTGCAGTGTGAATGTCGGACTCGTGATGTGTTCGACGATGCCCAGTTCAGCGCCAAGCGCTTTGGTAAACGTTGTCTTTCCTGCGCCCAAGTCACCCCCCAGAACGAGCACGTCGTTCGGTTGCAAGACGCGAGCGATCGCCTGAGCGATAGCGGCAGTGTCGTCAGGTCCAGATGATCGGGCGGCGAGATCGGCGAGGCGGTCCACCTCCAGAATTTACCGCCCCTAACGCCCAGCCCTGCGTACAAGTTGTTACAAACTGTCTGCAGGTCTCAGCGCTTTGTGGTCACGATCAGTCGGTCTAGCGCTTCGTCATGGGTATGTGCCGATGCTGCAGCGTCGAAACGTCCCATCGATACCCGTAGACCCTTGACCCTGTCTCGAGCCGCATCGATGTCGTGTAACACGGTCCGCAGACCGGCTCTCAACTCCCCATCGCTGTACAGCGCTGCCTCGTGCCACTGTGGTTCAATCAGCTCGGGAAAGCTGAGCCGAGTCGGCAGAACCGGCACAGCGCCAGCAGCAAGGGCCTCGACGATGGCGATGCCGAAGAACTCATGGTCGGCCGCGCTCACCACGATGTCGCAGCTGAGAAGCAGTTGCTGGTATGCGTCGTCTGGCAAATAGCCGTGATGATCGATCCGGTCCCCGAGTTGTTCGTGCACCCATGCGAAGTCAGGGTTATTGGGCCGCTGATTCTGGCCAGCCAACGCGACGGTGAACGGAACACCCTCGTCAGCGAGCTGAGCAAGTGCCGAGAAGACGGCCTGCGGGTTCTTGTCGTGATCCCAGCGTTGGTTCCACAACACCCGAGGCACCGGGCGCTCGGTGCGGTCCCCCGAGATCAGGGCGGCGGCTTCGACTCCAGGCCAAAGGACCGATGCCCGTGCGAAAACTGGGTCGATCAGATGCCTGTGTGTTGGCGCTGGCTGCGAACCAAGCAACCCGGGTAGAGCGTTCTGCAGTGCCTCTCGATGAAACGAAGAGTTGAACCACACCGCATCAGAGACGACAAGTGACTGCCAGTTGACCAGTGCGGCCGATGTGTCGGCACGCTGGTTGGGAGCAAGCGGGTAGAGGAGCTGACTCTCGTGCACATAGACGGCGAGGGGCGTGTCTCCAAGTGAGCGACGGGCGTGTCCAGCAAAGGCGGCAACGTCGACCAGCCCACTGACCACGACAGCATCCGCTCGGCCGTCCGCCTCGACCGTAGCGTTGAAGTCAGCAGCCAAGGTCACAGCGCCGCCACGCAGACGCCACCTCCAGAACTCATCAGGATGAGTCACCAACGAGATTTCGTGTCGGCTGTGACGGATCCAGGAATCAGCCCAAGAACGATGTGACCCGCCGTAGTACGACTCGACCAGAACCACCCGAGCCATACGCTTTTCCGCTCTTAGAGATAACGACGACGGACGCGTCGTCCTATGTCGCACAGAATCTCGTAGGCAATGGTGTCCAATTGCGCCGCAATGTCGTGCACCGTGATCGACTCGGTTCCCTGTTTGCCAATGATCACGACTGGATCGCCCTCGATATCGCAGGCGTCGGGGCCGAGGTCGATCATTGCCTGGTCCATGGTGACCACGCCGATGATGGGGCGAAGCTTGCCGCCCACGATGACATGGCCACCGTTACGGTAAGAATCGCGGCGCAGCCCGTCGGCATAGCCCATTGGGATTGTGCCAACGATGGTCTCGGCATCGAAGGTGTGTTCGAAGCCATACGAGATTGCTTCGCCAGCAAAGACCCGCTTGGACATCGACAGCTGTGTCGTCAGAGTCATGGCTGGTTCGAGACCAAGTTCGCTGCCGATACCAGCGGCTGGTTCAATTCCATAGGTGCTGATGCCAACTCGCACCATGTCGAACAACGCATCATGGCCTGCCAAAAGGCCAGCCGAGTTGGCAGCGTGGATGATCACCGAGTCGTCGATTTCGTCACGCAGCACCTCGAGCAACGAACGAAATCGTTCAAGCTGCACTCTCGTCTCGGGCCGGTCCGGTTCGTCTGCTACAGCAAGGTGCGTCCACACTCCGCCCAGCTGGATATCTGGCTTATCGGCGATTGCCCGTACAACCTCGAGAGCAAGGCTTCCATCGGCTGACTCTCGATTGCCCGCGGGACGGAGCCCGACTCGGTTCATGCCCGTGTCCAGGTTCAGATGGACATCGACAGGCACGGTGAGTCGTCGAGACCGTGCTGCAGCGTCCAGTGCCGCGATCCCGATGGAGGAGTACACCGTTGGTGTCAGGTCAGCTTCGACGACTTCGAACATCTCAGCTGGGTGAGGCTCGGACAGCAAAAGTATCGGAGCAGTGATGCCGGAGCGGCGAAGCTCGATGCCTTCTTCGACGAACGCAACCGCGATCCACGTCGCGCCGGCATCGAGCGCCGCTCGCGTACTCGCCACGCTGCCATGGCCATATCCGTCGGCCTTTGTGACGACACAGACCTGAGCCGGCGCAGCGTGGGCGACAAGCCGTTCAACATTACGGCCGATAGCGCCAAGGTCGATAGCTGCTTCGGTTGGACGCATAACAATGCTCCGTGGGGCGGATTGGGCAGCAGACACTCTGCGTCCGACGCATGTGTTGCTGACCAAGACGCTAGCAGGGCGCTCAAAAACACATACCGCACGACGCAACAGCGGGACGCTATTTTGCGTGTGGCGGGTCTCGGTTGGAAGTTGCCTTAAGAAGGTGGCCGGTGATCGCGCTCAGACCATCGAACAGGTCCGAGACAATAAACCCATGCTGCCGTGTTTGCCCAGCGGCGACCTCCCGCATCTCGGCCGGAGTGACGATCGGGATCATGATGGACGAAGGCTCAGCTGTCGTTCGTTCGCCAGTGGTCGGCGATCAGCACCGCAGGGCGCACGAGCAGTTCGTCGAGCGGGATCGCTGTAAGCGGCGCCTCGTCAAACGAAGCCTCAGTTTCCAACACGGCATCGCGAATTTGGTCATAACGACTGTGATACGCCTGCAGGACCGCTCGTACCAGGTTCGACTCTAATGAGTCGGCAAGTTTGATGTAAAGAAGCGTGATCCCAACGGTTTGGGTGTCTTTCACCTCGGGCACGAACGCGATTAATCGTTGATCTCGACGCCCTCGGGTGATCAGCACCCGGCGTTCGGTTGCCACTCGGTGTTTGGTACCGCGCAATACCGGATCGGTGTCGACACGCGAAGCGATACCCACCGATACGCCACCCCGGTCGATGATAGAAATGGTGGCATCACCACTGACCACGTCGCCTTGTATGCCGTAGCGGGTGAAGCCCAGGACTTCGACCACTGCAGGGTCGATGCCAGCGAGGGTGCGCAATGTGCTGTACGTAAGAGCATCGCGAGATGCGCCGACTTCGATCGTCTTCGCAACCAATGGCACGTGCAAAAGGCTTTCGTCGGTCCGGCTGATGCCAACTGTCACCGTCTTGGCCTGATGTTTGATGGCGTCGATCGGGCGTGTCAGCTCGTCGATGCCCTTGGCTAGCGCCCGAGCCAGATCGTCGATCACTACCGCCGGGGTGCCGATCTTGCCGAAATCAAGCCCGTACGACCCAAGCTCAGCTACACCGGACGCATACCGAAGCAAAAGCGCCATATCAACAGCGATCGAACTAGAAAGGTGCCCGTTATAGCGCCGTTGGCGCAAGTCGTTGCCAAACGCCAAACGAGCCCGTGTAATCGCTGGTTGGAGACGAGCGAGCATGTCCGAGCCATAGCTATCGGGCTGCGATGCAATCTCGGCCTCGATCGATGCACGAAGCTTGCGAAGCGGCATGGCGAGTGAATCGATTGCCAAGGCGGCCTCGTAGCCGAATAGATGACCAACAACTGCAGACAGAACGAAGCCAAGTTCAGGTTCCACATTCGGAACGCTGATCACATCGGCTGTACCGAAGCGGGTCTCGTCGGCAAAGGTGATCACAACCGGGGTCGCTTTGTGTGCCCTGAAGATCGCAACTTCCTTGACGGCGTCGGCCGCGGTGCTGCCCTCCAGGCCTGCAGCACAAACCAGGATGAGTGGCTCAGACGAAAGGTCAATGTGCTTCTTGTCTTCGATGCTGTCGCACGCGATCGCCTTGTAACAAAGCTCGCTGAGTTTGACGCGGACTTCTTCGGCAGCGATGCGGTTGCTCCCGCTGCCAACAATCGCCCAGTACTGCTCGCTGGGGGCGACTCGGGCTGCCACTTCGCCGATGAGTTCGCGAGATGCAATAACAGATTCCATAGCCTGAGGAAGTTCCATTAGGCCAGTCAGGACTCGTTGCGTCATAGCGTCAGCACCGCTTGATCGACCAACCTCATCGGCGATGGCCGTCGCAAGAAGGAAGCCTGCCGCTATCTGACTATAAAAGGCCTTGGTCGACGCAACACTCATTTCGACGTCTCGCCCGTCGCTCGTATAGAGCACGCCGTCTGCCTTATCGGTCAAATCGCTACCACGCCGATTGACGATGCCGATGACCGACGCACCGCGTTCGCTAGCCAGGTCGACGGTCCGGTTGGTGTCGGTAGTAGTGCCCGACTGGCTCACGGCGACGATGAGCACATCGCTCATGTCCGATTCCATGCCGAAGCCTGACAGTTCGGTAGCCAGGTCGTAGCTGACTTGCAGACGCTTTCCATCGACCTGGGCCGCCAATGCCTCGGCGAACGAACGAGCTGCGATAGCGGCGGTTCCTTGACCGATGCCCAATACACGAGTGATTGTGCCGTCGCTAAGCGACTGGCGAACAGCTGCGGGCAACGTGCGGTCGCCGAGTTGGACGTGATAGCTCTCGTCGGCCTCGATGAGCTTGCCCCTCAACGTGTTACGAAAGGAGTTCGGCGCTTCAGAGATCTCTTTGAGAAGAAAGTGTGGATACCCGGCCCGGTCGATGTCGCTGGTGGTGATCTCGGCCGTGACAACGTCAGATTCAAGCATTGGCAGCGGTGTGCCGTCGTAACTCTGACGAGACAGGCCGTGCAGCGTGCCGGCTTCGTTTCGATCCAGCGTCAGGATCTGGCCACGAGCAGATGCTGGATTCGTGGGATCAACCGGCGTCTCGCCGTCGAGGCGCACATAGTTGGACGTCAACTCAACCACGCCATAAGGCTCGCTGGCCACGACGTAGGTATCTTCGGCCAGGCCGACATAAATTGCCTGCCCGCTGCCACGCTGAGCTAGTCGCAACACATCTGGCTCATGGGCTCCAGCCAAGGCAATTGCGACCGAGCCATCAAACGATGCCACGCAGGATCGGAAGGCCTCGGCGGCGTCCTGGCCGCTGCGGACATGGTCCGCTACCAGCGACGGGATCACTTTGGCATCGGTCGTAATGGTGGCGGGGAAGCTCAGGCCGGCTTCGGCGGCCAAGTCCACGTAGTTGTCGACGTCACCATTCAGTGCAGCGACGAAGTACGGGTCGTTGGGGTGCGCTTCGACATCGCTATTGACCGGGTGTGCGTTCGCTTCGCTAATGATGCCTACGCTGGCCCAGCGGGTGTGGCCCACAACCATGGCTTGTGCGCCTTCGTTTCCAAGCAGCTGGACCAGTAAGTCGTCGGCCGCGATTGCTCGCCGGAGCGCAGCTGTGTTGTCGCCCAGGTCGCCTATCTCTGCCGATTCCTTGTAGACGAAGCTGACGACGTCGCCGACACGACGAACGGCATTGTTCACGAACGAGGGGTCACCGCTTCGCTCTGAGATCGAGCGAGCCAGGGCTGGGTCATCAAGGTTCTCGCCATGTCCGCTAATGAACAGGTGTAGTCCTAGCGAATCGCGGCCACGGACTTCGAGCCGGTCGAGCGCCGACAATGCATCGTGCACCGAGCACAACGCTGCGATCTGGCTATGAGGTGCGCCGGACCCACCGAGTGCGCGAATGCCTTCAGGGACGCTCAGACGATCGCGTAGCACCGCCCACAAGGTGTCCTTGACCGAGCGACGAGCGGCGTTGAGGTCTTCGGCGATCACGATGCCGCGTTCGAAGGCCTCGTCTGCTGCCGATGTCAGCGCATTTGCTCGCGGTTCCAGTTGGGCGGCGACTTCAGATGCGAGCCCTGACGATTCCATGAGTGCTATTGCTCCGGGGACACCGAGCAATAGTGCATTTAGTTCTTGCAGCGATCGCTGGCACTCGTTCAGGGCTTCGACGCTGTCAGTGTCGAAAGCCGCTGTAACAGCGTTCACCAGCGTAAGCACTTGGTCTGAGGTCGGAACGGCGCGAGTCGACAGTCGACGGACAATGGCAACGATTCCGCACATAAGTGGGTAAGCCTAGGATGCCGACGCTGCAGGAAGTGGGCAGCCACTCGTCACATGGCAGCAGGCTCAGCTGAACTTGTCACCCAAGATGTCCTAACCAGCGAGCACCAGAGCGACGACCTCAAGGCGTGTGTCTCTCTATGCGCACTTCTGTGCATCACCTTCTGTGTCAGACACAGCAGGTGATGGCGTAGCACTAGGCGGACGGTTCTACACGTGTTTGGTGCCAACCACCTAGCCGAGTTCTTGGACCGCAACGCACAACTTGTCACAGGCGATCTGAGCGAGCGCCTGGTCCGCAGCCTCGACCATGACACGAATAACGGGCTCGGTACCTGATGCCCGGACCAGCACACGACCCTGATCGCCGAGTCGGTTCTCGACCGCCGCAATCTCGGCGGACAGCCGTTGGGCGATGTCTGGCATCTTCTCGGTCACACGAACGTTCTGCAATACCTGTGGAAACACGACCATGGCCATCGCCGCTAGATCGCGCAGCGAGTTGTCTGTGCGCTTCATCAGAGCCAGGAGTTGCACACCACTGAGGAACCCGTCGCCGGTACCGCCATGATCGGTAAATATCAGATGGCCCGATTGTTCCCCACCAAAGTTGGCGCCCAAACGATCAAGCGCGATCAGGACGTTGCGGTCACCGACCGGAGTCACTTCTACCGTTATCCCGGCGGTATCCATAGAGCGCAGCAGCCCAAGGTTCGACATAACCGTGACCACGAGTTGGGACCCTGCCAGCAGTCCTCGTCGATCCATATCGAGGGCAAGCATGGCCATGATCTGGTCCCCGTCGACGAGTGTTCCCCGGTGGTCCACAGCGAGGAGTCGATCGGCATCACCATCAAGAGCTAGGCCAATGTCGGCGCTGGCGTCCACGACGGCTTGTGCTAGCCCCTGGGGGTGCGTCGACCCACAGGCTTCATTGATATTGCGACCATCGGGCTGGTTATAGAGGGCCGTGACCTGGGCACCCAGATCAGCTAAAGCGGGCGCAACAACATGGCTGGCGGCCCCATTGGCGCAGTCCACGACAACATGGAGCCCCGTAAGGTCAACATCGACCGATCCGCCTACGACACGCACCCAGTCGCCGATCTCACCCTGGATCGAGGTAAGCCCAGACAGCATGTCCTCGGCGCTCTCATCAACGGCCGGCGATTCGAACGTTGCGGCGGTGGCGTCTAGCTGTACCAGGCGAGCCTCGACCGCAGCCTGGTCGATATCACTGAGCTTTGATCCCTGCGGGCTGAACAGCTTGATGCCATTGTCAAACCAGGGATTGTGCGAGGCCGACACCACAACCCCGACTGCATGTCGCTGTCTAGCGACAAACGCAATCGCAGGCGTTGGAGCGACACCCAGGTCGAGGGTGTCGATGCCGCCCGCAGCCAGCCCCGCCGCTAAAGCAGCGGTCAGGACCGGTCCAGACTCGCGGGTGTCGCGTCCGACAACCGCTTCTGTACCACCGAAGACATCGGCAGCAGCGCGTCCCATAAGGAACGCGTCTGCCAGCGACAGGTCTTCGAAGGCCCGACCCCGAACTCCGTCGGTACCAAACTTGATTGTGGCCACAGGACTTGGCCGAGCGACTAGCGCTTTGAGTACTGCGGTGCCTTACGTGCCTTCTTGAGACCGGCCTTCTTGCTTTCCTTCTTACGAGGATCGCGGCGCAGGTGGCCAGCCTTCTTCAAGACATCACGACGTTCTGGATCAAGTTCGACAAGCCCACGGGCAATACCCAAGCGCAGTGCGCCAGCTTGACCGGCGACGCCGCCACCGTGGATCGACGCATGCACGTCGTACATCCCAGTGGCTTCAGCCACAGCGAACGGAGCCATTGCGGCATTCCGCACAGCAGCCAACGGGAAATAATCAGCGTCGGCCTTGCCGTTGATGACAACGACGCCGTCACCGGGAAAGAGACGAACACGAGCAACTGCACGCTTGCGGCGACCTGTTGCTTGAACGAGAAATGACATAGCTAGCTCCTCAGACCTTGTCTTCGGCCCGCGCAGCGCGAGCCTTGTCGAGCGCTAGCTCGGTGGGCTTCTGTGCGGTATGCGGGTGCACGGCACCTGCGTAAACCTTGAGCTTGGTTGCCATCTGGGCACCCAAACGATTGTGTGGCAGCATGCCGGTTATCGACTTGCGCACAGTGTCGGCAGGCTTCTCTTTGAGAAGATCGCCGTACGAGCGGGTCGTGAGACCACCCGGGTAACCCGAGTGGCGGTAGACCATCTTGTCGGTCAGCTTTTTGCCGGTCAACACGATCTTGTCGGCGTTGATCACGATGACATGGTCGCCCGTGTCAGCATGGGGTGCGAAAATCGGCTTGTGCTTGCCGCGCAGAATGCGGGCAACCTCGGTAGCCATACGACCAAGGACCAATCCTTCGGCGTCGACCACGAACCATTCGCGTTCGATATCGCTTGGTTTTGGGGTGAAAGTCTTCACGGTGTCTCCGTACGCAGCACTTAGAACAAGAAAAGCCCGAAGCTGAAGGGGCCAGCCCCAAAGGTTACGGGCGAGAAGCCCGGATTCCGACCCTAAGCGTCAAACGTCTCTGGTGGATTATGTAACCATGCGAGAATCTTGAGATTCTGGGAACTATTCACCCGGGTCAGAACGTCAGAGGAACATGAAGTCTTCACCAAAGCTCTTACGGATTTTCACTGCGCTCATCGTTTTCGCGCTGTTGGCTAGTGCATGCAGTAGCGATCCCAGCGGCGAGAACAGTGCGAACCAGGACACTGACTCAAATCAGGACAACAACCAGAGCGGCACTACCAGCGCTGGCGGTGGCAGCGAGTCCGCCACCCAAGCAGTGACGGTACGCATCAACGATTCAGGCGATCAGTCCGGCGACACTCAGGTCATCATCAGGTTGGACAACGCCTCGGGCAACGAAACCGAGACAATCGAACGTGAAACAACGCGGCAAGGGGACCCACTAGATACCGAAGGGGTTGCCCGTCTCTTGAATCGACTTCCTGACCTGGGGGCGCAACAGGCCGACCAAGTCGACTTCAACCGACCTCCCGATGCTCGCCCTCGTCCCCGGCCCGGTTCGACGGTAGACCAACAGTTTCCGCCTCCGGCCGATGCACAAGTCGCTGAAACCGCAAGCGGGCCCCTCGAGGTGCTGCGCTTCCAACCCGAGGGCCCGGTCGATCTTGCACCCTTCATCTCGGTGACTTTCAACCACCCCATGGTCGCCTTGTCCACGGTGTCACAGGTCGAAGCCGTAGAGATACCCATCACGATCACACCAGAAATACCCGGCCGGTGGATTTGGCTTGGAACCAAGACCGTGCGATTCGAGTACGAATCCGACGCAATCGACCGCATCCCTGCCGCTACCAGCTATCTCGTGAAGGTCCCAGCCGGAACCGTGTCAGTCAATGGGGCCGAGCTCGCAGACGACATCGAGTTCGAATTCTCGACGCCGACACCCCAGGTCGAATCGGTCACGCCGATGCATGGGTCCCTCTCAACCGAATCGATCTTCTTCATCCGGTTCGATCAACGAGTCAACCCCGAAGCCGTCCTGGGCGTGATCGACCTATCCGCCGACGGCGACGATGTGGCAATCCGACTGGCCAGCGACGACGAGATCAACGAAGACGCCCATATCGCAAGCTTGGCCGAGAACGCTCTGGCCGATCGTTGGATCGCGGTGCGGCCGGTCGAGCCGTTGCCGACCAACGCCGCAATCCGGTTAGTTATCGGCCCCAACGTGCCGTCGGCCGAAGGCCCAGAAACATCAGCCGGCGTTCGCTCACATTCGGGCCGCTCCTACGGTCCCTTCCGTGTCGCCTACGCCAACTGCGGCTTTGGCGATGGCTGCCGGCCGGGCAGCCCCTTCCAGATCCACATGTCCAACCCCATCGACACCGACATCTTCACGTCCGAAATGGTCACCGTCGAACCAGCCATTCCTGACATGCAGATCAGCGTCGGTTGGGACCAGATCACGGTGCAAGGGCTCACGGCCGGCCGCACTGACTATCGGGTGATCATCGGTGCTGACCTGACCGATATCTACGGACAAGAGCTAACCGAGCCTGTGACCGAAGAGTTCCAGGTCGGCGATGCACAGCCCGCACTCTTCCGGCCAGGCCGCTCGTTGGTCACGTTGGATCCAATCGTCGACGACCAGCGGTTGAGCGTGACCTCGATCAACAACGATGAACTTGATATCACCGTGTACCGAGTCGACCCGACCAGCGACTGGCAGGCGTTCCTCGAGAACCAGTGGGAGATAGCACGGGGCGAGTACCGCTCTGGATGGACCATCGTCAGCGAACGTCGAATAGCCGTAGGCGACGAAAACAATTCGTTCGCCGAAGCGGCAATTGATTTGTCGTCCGAACTCAAAACCAGCTCACATCTCGTGGTCGCCATTGGTCCGTCGCGACGCGACCCAGACAATTATCGCAACGAACCGTTCGCCGTTTGGGTGCAGCACACCAAGCTCGGGCTAGACGCCATCACCGACAATCAACAGGCCATCGCCTGGGTAACGGATCTGACGACCGGTCAGGGTGTATCAGGGGCGACCGTCGAGATCATTGGTGGTTCATCGGCCACGACCGATGCTGATGGCACCGCTCGCGTCGAACTGGCCGACCGGTCCCGCGGCATGCTCGCCGAGGCCGACGGCGACGTCGCACTTATCGGTGAGTTCTGGGCAGAACGCTGGGACCGAAGTGATCAACTGCGCTGGTACATCATCGACGATCGCGGCCTGTACAAACCAGGAGAAACCGCCTACCTGAAGGGCTGGGTGCGCCAGGCCGACTCCGACGTGCCTGCAGATCTTTCACTTCCGGCAGAGGGCAGCACCGTTACTTGGTTTGCCAACGATGCGTTCGGCAACGAAATCGGTTCAGGCGACGCCGACCTAAGTCCTCAGGGTGGCTTTGACTTCAAGATCGACCTGCCCTACGACATCACCCTTGGCAGCGCCGGCGTGCAGCTCAGCACCAACGCCTTCCGAGGCACAGACAACTCCAGTGCGTGGCACGAACTCCGTGTTCAAGAGTTCCGTCGTCCCGACTTTGAGGTCACTGCCGAAGTAGTCGACTCGGGCCCCTATCTTGCAGGGACAACGTTTGCCATCGATGCCCAGGCTGACTACTTCGCTGGCGGAGCAATCGCTGCGTCGCCTGTCGAGTGGAACGTGAACGGCAATGCCACGAGTTACTCGCCACCGAACTGGCCCGAATACACCTTTGGTATCTGGGTTCCGTGGTGGTTCTCGTTCAACCAATTCGCATTCGAAGACGACTTCTTCGGTGGTGGGGATGGCTTTGGCGGCGGCACCAACGAGTTCTTCAGCGCTGTCACCGATGCTGGTGGCGGACACGGTTTGGCCATCACTATCGGCACCAAAGGAAAGCCGCGACCAGTAAGCGTGACGGCTTCAGCCACGGTCACTGATGTGACCCGTCAGTCGATCACCGGTTCGACATCGGCGTTAGTCCACCCATCCGATCTGTATGTCGGCATGAAGGGCGCTCGTACGTTTGTACAAACAGGCGAACGGCTGGATCTCGACGTGATCGTGACCGATATCGACGGCGCCGCCGTCTCTGGCCAGACGGTGACCGTCGAATCGGTCCGTCTCGAATGGCAGTTCCAGAGCGGCTCGTGGACCGAGGTCGAGGTTCCCGACGAGGCGTGCGAAGTCACCAGCGCCGACGACGCAATGGTGTGCTCATTCCGCCCTTCGGAAGGCGGGCGTTACCGCATGTCAGCCACTGTCACCGATTCCTCCGGTCGTACCAACCTGACCGAACTCACCCGTTGGGTTGCCGGCGGAGAGCGGCCTACCAGTCGACGAGTCGATCTCGAAGAGTTGACGCTTGTCCCGAACGGTCAGGACTACCAACCAGGTGACACCGCCGAGATTCTGGTGCAGTCACCATTCGTCAATGCCCACGGCTTGCTCGTGGTGTCACGAGGCGCAATCGATCGGACCGAGACGTTCGAGTTCGACGACACCGGCACGGCTGTTGTGCAGATTCCAATCACCTCAGACGACATCCCGGGCCTTGGGCTTCAGTTCGAGGTTGTCGGCACGGCCGACCGTTCTTCCAACGGCCAAGCCGATCTGTCACTTCCGGCTCGCCCGGCGTACGCCGCTGGTCAGCTCACCCTGAATGTGCCAGCCGATGAACGCGAACTCACCATCGATGTGGCGCCACGGCTGGCCAAGCTCGAACCAGGAGCGGAGACCCAACTCGATGTTGTGGTTACCAATGCCGACGGCGAACCCGTGGCCGATGCCGAACTCACCGTGATCGTGGTTGACGAAGCGGTTCTATCGCTGACGAACTACCAGCTTCGCAATCCACTCGATGTGTTCTATAGCCGTAACGGCGGGAGCAGCCAGGTGTTCAGAGGGCGGGCGACGCTGCTGTTGTCGGACCCAGCGGTCGACGCGGAGGGCGGCGGGAGCGACGGCAACGTCGACGAAGAAGAAGAGAGCGCGGAGGCCGACGTTTCGGCCAGCAGCGAGGGGCTCGCCCTCGAGAGCCGAGCGGATGCCGCTCCACAGGCAGTCAGCCTCGGCGGGGCCAACCAAGCGGGCGATCCAGCCATTGAGTTGCGCACCAACTTTGATGCGCTTGCGGTCTTTGAGCCTGCGGTCACGACCGACAGCCAGGGACGCGCCGTTATCGAGGTGCCGCTTCCCGACAGTCTGACTCGGTACCGGGTCATGGTGGTGGCTACCGCCGATGCAACCAATGCAGGAACCGGTGAGTCCAACATCACCGCTCGCCTGCCCGTAACGGTGCGCCCCACTCCCCCACGATTCGCCAACTTCGGCGACGTCTTTGAGTTCCCGGTAATCGTGCAGAACGCCACGGACGAGCCACTGGACGTCGACGTTGCGTTGCGCTCGACCAACCTGAGCGTCGATGGGCGGGCCGGCACCACAGTCACCGTCCCGGCGAACGATCGGGTCGAGGTCCGCTTCGATGTGTCCGCGGTCGAAGCTGGTATCGCTCGCTACCAAGTTGCGGCAACAGCCGGCTCCTTTGCCGACGCGGCCGAAGGCGAGTTCCCGGTCTATACGCCAGCAACTGCCGAGGCGTTCGCCACCTATGGCGTGATCGACAGCGGCAGTATTGCGCAACCGTTCGCCGAGCCACAGGACGTGTTCCCGCAGTTCGGCGGGCTCGAGATCACCACCTCATCCACCGCGATTGCCTCGCTCACCGATGCGGTGCTGTACCTCAGCGACTACCGCTATGAGAGCAGCGATGCATTCGCCTCCCGCATCATCGCCATCGTGTCACTCGACGACGTCTTGACGGCATTTGACGCCGAAGGCTTGTCGTCTCCCGACGAGTTGCGCTCGGTGATCACTACCGACATTGACCGCTTGTCAAGTATGCAGAACAACGACGGCGGCTTCCCTTATTGGCGTCGTGGCCGCGAGTCCATTCCGTACAACACGGTGCAAGCCACCCATGCACTGGTGCTGGCTCAACAAGAGGGATACCCCGTTGACGAGCAGGTGCTGGCAAACGCCAAGTTCTACCTGGCCAACATCGAGGATTTCTATCCGCCTTGGTACAGCGAGCCAACGAGCCGATCGATCTCGGCATACGCACTACACGTTCGTTTCCTTGCGGGAGACCGCGACGTCGACAAGGCGACGGGCCTCTACAACCGGGCCGGCGATGACATCGAACTCGACTCTGCTGCCTGGCTCTGGCCCGTCGTGGCCAACACCGAGCTCGACAATGCCATCGAGCTGCTGTTGACCAACCGCGTCACCGAAACGCCAAATGCGGCCACGTTCGCGACTAGTTACGGGGAACAGGCCTACGTGTTATTGCACTCGGACCGTCGCACCGACGCCATCGTGCTCGACGCCTTGGTCTCACAGCGACCAGACAGCGACCTGGTGCTCAAGACGCTCAACGGCCTGTTGGCAGCCCGAGGCCGCTACGGCCACTGGACCAATGTGCAAGAGAACAGCTTCGTGCTGCTTGCTGGTTCTGCGTACTTCGATACCTTCGAGGACGTTGACCCCAACTTCATCGCACGAGCATGGCTGGGTGAGACATACGCCCTGGAACACTCCTACGAAGGCCGCTCGACCGAGCGCAACCTGAGCGTGGTGCCTATGGCCGAACTAGTCGATGTCGGTGATACCGACATCGTGCTGTCACTCGACGGCACCGATGGCCGGCTCTACTACCGACTCGGCCTGCGTTACGCACCGACGAACTTCGACCTTGAACCACGAGACCAAGGTTTCGTCGTCCAACGAACGTACGAGGCAATCGACGACGAAACCGATGTTGTCCGCAACGACGACGGCACATGGACTGTTCAAGCCGGTGCTCGGGTACGGGTACGCCTGACGATGGTTGCGGACAGCCGCCGAACCCATGTTGCGCTGATCGACCCAATCCCTGCTGGATTCGAAATCGTGAACCCGGCACTGGCGACCAGCGAACCAATCCCACAAGCCGATCCTAGCGACAGCGCCTCGAGCCGTTTCTGGTGGTCTCGCTGGTTCGATCATCAGAACCTACGCGACGACCGGGCCGAGGCATTCTCGACCTGGTTGGGTGCCGGGTCCTACGAGTACACCTACGTCGCCCGGGCAACCACACCCGGCACGTTCGTGACTCCCCCAACCCGCGCCGAACAGATCTATGAACCCGAGGTCTTCGGCCGCTCCGCTTCCACAACCGTGACGGTTACTGACTCCTAAACCTTTGAGGACCTGACGGCGCGAATGCTTGCGCTGCCAGGTCCACAGATTCTGAAAGCCGCATCGCCCTGCTTGACTGGTGGGATGCAGATCACGCCATTCGCAGTCGAACAATGGATGAACGAGTACGAGAACCATTGCGACTACAACCTGGCTGAAACGTGCGTCGAGTCGCTCACTGTTGAGGAGCTTCTCGACCTGGCTGGGGTCGGGCGCAGTGCACTCGATGACATCTTGTCGATGAAGTTGACCTACGGAGCCATCAAGGGGTCAGATCGGTTACGCACCGCCATCGCAGCGCTCTATGACGACGTCGCTGTCGAGAATGTGCTCGTAACCCATGGCGCGATCGGAGCGAACAAGCTCGTCCACGAGACGCTGGTTGAGCCTGGCAACGCAGTGATCTCGGTGCAACCCACATACCAGCAGCACTATTCGATCCCTGCGAGTTACGGTGCAGACCTTCATATTCTTAGGCTGCGAGCCGAGAACGGCTACCTGCCAGACCTTGCAGAGCTACGGGCGATAACGACCCCTGACACAGTTTTGATTGCAATCAATAACCCGAATAACCCGACCGGGTCGTTGATGAATGCGGAGATGCTCGCCGAAATCGCCGAGATCGCAGGGTCGAGCGACGCCTACGTTCTATGCGACGAGGTTTACCGCGGGACAGACCAGGCAGGCAGCGGCACATCGGCATCGATTGTCGACGTTTCGCCCCGCGGCATCAGCACCGGAAGCATGTCCAAGGCCTTCTCTCTCGCTGGCCTGCGCTTGGGTTGGATGACAGCTCCGGTCGACGTGATTAATGCGGCCGAACTACATCGCGACTACAGCACCATCAGCGTGGGCATGATCAACGACTTCCTCGCCGCTATAGCGCTAGAGAACGCCGACAGTATTCTTGAGCGGAGTCGGTCCATCACCCGGATCAATCTGGCAATTCTGACCGATTGGGTCGAAGCCGAATCTCGGATTAGCTGGGTGAAGCCCCAGTCGGGAACAACAGCGCTGCTGCAGTACGACTCAGACGTCTCCTCCCGCGAGTTCTGCGCATCGTTACTCCGCAACACCGGCGTGTTGTTCATGCCTGGCAGCGCGCTCGAATCCGAAGGCACCGTCCGTATCGGGTATGCCAACAACGAACAGATCCTGCGCGACGGCCTCGCTCAGGTTTCCCTCTTTTTGAACGCTCTATAAATCTCTAACGCCACTAATCGCGCCGGTCCGCACTATCGATAGCCGGTCAGCATGACAGGGACCCAAAACGTCGTCTAGTTGGACCGGTACTAGGCCCTCAGCTCAGGTACATCACATTCAAGAGGAAAAGCCCATGGGGAGGGGCCACTCGTTGGACCACCTGGCGGTCCTTAGCCTCGAGGATTCCCGGGACATCGGTACTAGCAAGTGTCCCGAGGCCGACGTCTACGCACATCCCAGTGATCGAACGCACCATCTGTTGGCAGAACGACGATGCGCCGATGATCAAGTGAATCTCATCGTCAGGTTGGCGAGTCCATTCGACCGACCTCAGTGTGCGGACACGTGGTTTCTCGATCCGCTCGTCGCCGAATACATCGAACTGTCGGCGGCAGAACGAACTGAAATCGTGGGTACCCAACAGAAGCTGACCGGCTTCTTGCATCTGCGGCACATCAAGCGGCACAGAAACCCGCCAGGTGTAGTCCTTACGGAAAGGGTCAGGCAGCCGACGGTTCAGAATGCGATAGCGATACGACCGTCCTGTACACGAGAAACGGGCGTCAAAGTCGTCGGCGACAGGCTGAACATCGCTGACCACGATGTATGGCCGGCACAGCGAATTCAGCGATGTACGGAGCGCTTCGAGGACAACCGGTTTTTCGGTATCGAACGACACCACCTGATCGAGCGCGTGTACTCCTGCGTCGGTGCGCCCCGCACAGACGATGGGGACATCGTGCTGCAGCACTTTCTCGAGCGCATCGCGCAGCGCTCCCCCGACGGTGGAAACACCTTCGTTAGGAGCGAACCCCCGGAACGGCCCTCCGTCGTAGCTCAACCTGAGCCGATACCTAGACATCGCAACAGAATGTATCTGCACAATCGGAGCCGTGCATCTCTCGTCGCTCAGGGCCGGCTAAAGGTGTGCAGCATCGCGGACTGTCGTGTCCCAGCCGCGGTTGCCGGGTGTGTGATCGGCAAAACCGAAAAGCCCCTCGCACAAGTGCGAGGGACGTAAACGGATTATTGTTGGGTGCAGGCGAATGCCGTTACCGGCACAGCTTGCAAAGCCCAGAGAATCAGACGAGTTCGATCCGTGCCATTGGTGCTTTGTCACCGCTGCGAGGGCCGAGCTTGAGGATGCGGGTGTAGCCACCCGGACGGTCGGCATAACGAGGCCCGACATCATCCATAAGCTTCTGGGCGATCTCACGATCATCCAGGAACTTGAGCAGCTGACGGTGGTTGTGTAGACCACCCTTCTTCGCCTTAGTGATCATCTTTTCAGCGATCGGGCGCATGGCACGTGCCTTAGCCTCTGTCGTCTCGATGGCCTCTGCGGCTACGAGCGACGAGACCAGGTTGGCCATCATCAGCTTCTGGTGTTGCGAGCTACCACCGAAACGGCGGCCCTTCTTGGGGGTTGCTGGCATGGGTAATCAGCTCCGTGTTGCGAGCGAAAGTCCACGCTCGTCAAGCTTCTGGGCAACTTCATCGAGCGACTTCTGACCAAAGTTGGTGATTGCCAACAGATCATCAATCGACTTCTCGAGCAGCTCGCCAATGGTATTGACCTGAGCACGCTTGAGACAGTTGCGGGGGCGTTCGGAAAGTTCGAGATCTTCGATAGGCAGATCAAGGTCAGGCGAACCGCTAGCGGTTGCCGTGGCCTCAGCCAGTTCGAGTCCTTCGGGCTCGTCGCTCATCTCTTCGACGAGCTGCACGATGCTACGCAGCGTTGCACCGGCCGAAGCCAGAGCATCACGAGGCGTGATTGAACCATCAGTCTGGATGTCAAGCACCAGACGGTCATAGTTCGTTGACTGCTCGACGCGGGCGGCTTCAACATTGAAGCTGACGCGGCGAACAGGTGAGAAGATCGCGTCGACCGGAATGAGGCCAATGGCCCCACCGGTGTCTTGATCGGCAGCTGACAGGTAGCCAGCGCCGCGCTCGATCGTGAGATCGCAGGCGAGACGTGCCTTCTCGTTGAGCGTCGCAATCACCAGGTCGGGATTCAGAATCTCGACCTCGGGAGTCGTCTGCAGATCAGAAGCAGTCACCGTTGCCGGGCCTGCCACGTCGAGACGAACCACGATGGGTTCATTGCTATGGCTGATCAGCACCACATCCTTGATATTGAGAATGATGTCAGTGACATCTTCTGCAATACCAGGGAGCGTGTCGAACTCGTGCAGGGCACCGTCGATACGAATCTGGGTAATCGCCGCACCAGGAATCGACGACAGCAGCGTGCGCCGCAGCGAATTTCCTAGCGTGTGGCCAAACCCCGGCTCAAGGGGTCCGATCGCAAATTTTTGACGGTTGGTCGATTCGTCATTGACGGCATCGACGGTCGGTCGTTGAATGACAAGCATCCGTTAGTCACCTCGGGGTTAGGAGGACTATGTCCTGCAGTCACGCAGGAGAAGTCGCTTTACTTGCTGTACAACTCGACGATCAATGATTCCCGAATGGGAACATCAATCTGTTCGCGGATCGGGCGGGAACGGACGGTGGCTTGCCAGCCCTCGGCTCCCATATCGATCCACGCCGGCGCCGGACGGTCAACGACGTCGTTATTCCACTGGAACGTGTGATTGTCTTTGCTCTTTGGACGAACAGTGACAACATCGCCTTTACGTAGGCGGTAGCTACAGATGTCGACCCGACGGCCGTTTACATCGATGTGGCCGTGGTTCACGAACTGGCGAGCCTGTGAGCGTGTTGCTGCCCAGCCGACTCGGTAGACGAGATTGTCCAGGCGCAGCTCTAGGAACTGCAACATGTTCTCGCCTGTCACGCCTTGGCTACGGTTCGCCTCTTTGTAGAGGTTGCGGAACTGACGCTCAGTCAGACCGTAGGTAAAGCGAGCCTTCTGCTTTTCTTGCAGCTGGATCAGGTACTCAGAAACATTGCCGCGGCGACGGGTACGACCGTGCTCGCCTGGCGGGTATGGGCGCTTGTCAAGAGCGACAGACTCGCCCTTGGTGCCCCAAATGTTGGTGCCGAGACGGCGCGCAACGCGTGCCTTTGGACCGGTATAACGAGACATCAGCCCCTCCGACGCTTTGGTGGGCGGCAACCATTATGAGGGACCGGCGTAACATCCTTGATGCCGGTGACCTCGATGCCTAGATTCTGAATTGAACGGATGGCGGTCTCGCGGCCCGAACCCGGACCGGTGACTTCGACATCGGCCTTACGCAGGCCCTGTTCCATTGCTTTTCGGGCTGCCGACTCGGCAGCCGTCTGCGCAGCGAATGGGGTGCTCTTGCGAGAACCCTTGAAGCCGGCGCTACCAGCCGAGGCCCAGGCAATGACATTGCCGCCCTGGTCGGTGATCGAAATAATCGTGTTGTTGAATGAGCTCTTGATGTGCACCACGCCGTAAGGCACGTTGCGACGCTCTTTGCGCTTCGCCATTACTTCATTACCTTCTTCTTGCCCGCAACGGTCTTCTTTGGACCCTTACGAGTACGAGCGTTGGTGTGAGTGCGCTGGCCACGTACTGGCAGGCCGCGACGGTGGCGGATGCCTTGGTAGCAACCAATTTCCATCTTGCGCTTGATGTCTTGCTGGACCTCGCGGCGAAGGTCACCCTCGACGCGAAGGTTACCTTCGATATAAGCGCGGAGCTTGGCGATGTCTTGATCGCCCAGGTCCCGAACTCGGATACTTTCATCGATCTCGCATGCGGCCAATACCTGCTTAGAGGTAGTTAGGCCGATGCCAAAGAGATAGGTGAGGGAGATGACAACGCGCTTCTCACGCGGAATGTCTACGCCTGCAATACGTGCCATGATTTAGCCCTGCCGTTGCTTGTGTCGAGGGTTGGTGCAGATGACTTGGATGCGACGGTGCCGGCGGATTATCCGGCAGTTATCGCACATTTTTTTGACGCTGGGTCGTACTTTCATTTGCTACTCAGGTTCGAGATAGAGGGTGGAGGTGTCTGAAGCTTCAGCGTCTACTGAGTTCAGGTGGTACCAGGGATTAGCCGCTACTTGTAGCGGTATGTAATGCGACCTCGCTTGAGGTCGTAGGGGGTCAATTCGACTTGCACCTTGTCACCAGGAAGGATGCGGATGTAGTGCATGCGCATCTTGCCGGAGATGTGGGCGAGGAGTTCGTGGCCATTATCGAGTTCGACCCGGAACATGGCGTTAGGCAGGCTTTCAGTAACCGTGCCTTCCATCAATATTGCGTCTTCTTTTGTAGCGATGATGCTGACTTTCCATTCAGGGTTGGGAAGATGTGTTTAGGCACTTTGCCTACATCTATCCCGATGCGCGGCAACTAGAGGCCAACGCGCGCAAACAGCTATCTTATTCCCCGTTATCTCCTTCTCCAACCTCGGCATCTGCTATACACGCATCGATAGCAGTCTGGACCCGTGTGAAGACGTCGTCTTCTGCGCCGAGACCATCAACTTCTCGCAACAGATCGCGCTGGTCAAACCAGTCGAGCAGCGGGCGAGTCTGTGACTCATACAGGCCGAGTCGATTCGCTATGGCCTCTTCGGTGTCGTCGTCACGACCACGTTCGAGCATGCGACCGGTCACTTCTTCTACCGAGACTTCGAGGTTGACAGCGGCGTCGATAGAGCGCTCGCCCAGAATCCGCACGAGTTCGTCGGCCTGCGTCGGCGTTCGGGGGAAGCCGTCGAGCAGCACGCCGCGATCGACAATGTCAGATTCGGCGAGGC
>Ga0307994_1000534_pt1 | contig 26472 bp, 21 predicted proteins | sample EllFjometagen261_FD_203171 | JGI IMG/M metagenome (GOLD analysis project Ga0307994, IMG submission 203171) | Marine microbial communities from Ellis Fjord, Antarctic Ocean - #261 | ecosystem: Environmental > Aquatic > Marine > Unclassified | place: Southern Ocean | collected 2014-11-02 | reverse complement strand
GATGAAGGTCACGACGACCTTGTACACCTTCATCGCTGACGGCCTGGCGCCAACGTCCAGTGCGTATTGCTGCGGATCTTCGATTGCGGCCACGACATGAAGGTAACCGTCCGCCGCTCGACCCGCATACACCGGACCCGTCGCAGCTACTGTGCAACCATGAAACGCCGCTCGAAGCTTGCGCTGTGTTGTGTTGTTGCACTGCTCGTACTTTCGAGTTGCTCTCGAGAAGACAACTCGATTCCGCCACCACAAGATGAGGATCGCATCATCCAAACGGCATCGCTCACCGATGACCCGACGATGCTCCTGGTCACATGGGACGCCGTGGAATGTGAAATCTTCGAGGGTGTCGAGATTGAGCTTGAAGAAGACTTCGCCAACCTGCTTATTCAGGTCGTCGTCGACGTCGAAACATGCCCGCCCGGTGGATTCAACCAGAGCACCGTCGACCTGGGCGAACCGCTCGGTGACCGCAAGGTTTGGGATCGCGCCTTCGGCGACACCGTCGCGCTTACCCCCTAAGCACGAAGCGCCTTATACCTCCGGCGTTGCACATAGGTCCAGCAACGAGGAGGAAAGGCAAGCCCGGCACCAAATCGCCTGGCTGTCCCCGCGTCCCCGCATGCCTTGTTGCAAGCGCCGAGTGAACTCGCGTTAACGCAGGGTGGCCAAAACATCCCAATAAGTGGGGAAGGTCTTGTCGACACAGCCTGGGTCCACAATCTCGATGCCAGGCGTCATCAGCCCGGTGATGGCGAAACTCATGGCCATGCGGTGATCGTGATACGTCTCGATAGTTGCCGGCTGCGGGGTGCCGGGCTGGATCAGGAAGCCGTCGTCTTCTTCGACAGCGTCGATGCCCATGCGCTGGAGTTCGGTGACCACCGCGCGCACGCGGTCGGTTTCCTTCTTGCGGATAAAGCCGATTCCTGTGACTCGGACTGGGCCCTCGGCAAACGGAGCAATTGCCGCCAACGTCTGCGCCGTGTCGCTCACCTGCGACATGTCAACATCGATGCCATGCAAGGTGCCAGTGCCCTGGACTTCGATGAAATCGTTGGTGATGGTCACGTCGGCCCCCATCGCTGCCAGGACCTCGACAAAGTTGACATCACCTTGTAGAGCGTTCGACCCCAAGCCGGCAATCTTCACTCGCCCACCAGTCACGGCAGCGGCGGCGAAGAAGTAGGACGCAGCTGAGGCATCGGGTTCAATCATGTAGTTCGCTGCGGTGTACCCAACGTTGGGTGCGACCACGAAACGGTTTGGCGACCCCTGGTCGACGACCGCCCCGAAGGACCGCATCACTGCGCACGTCATGTCCAAGTAAGGCCGCGACACAACGTCGCCCTCGAGCTCAAGATCGAGTCCTAGAGAGGTTCCAGGTGCGGCGAGCAACAGGCCCGATGCGAACTGGCTGCTGACAGAGGCGCCCAGGGTCACGGCTCCACCGTCGAAGCCAGCTCTCAAGGTGATCGGAAGAGTGTCGGGAGCGATGGTCACCCCAAGTGACCGCAACGCTTCGACCGTCTCGCCCATTGGACGTGCTCGCATCTCGGGGGCGCCATCGATGATGTACACGCCGGTGCCACGGGCCGCGAGCGGCGTAGCGAAACGAGCCGTCGTGCCCGACATACGGACATCGATTTCTTTGGGGCCCGGGGCCAACTGGCCGCCAACACCTGTCACGAGATATGCATCGGCCTCGGCAAGCGGCTCAACGCCTGCGCCAAGTGCCTGTACGACTCCCAACATTGCCTGGGTGTCATCGGCATCGAGCACACCTCGTAGCTCGCTGACGCCATCAGCCAACGCCGCCGCAACGAGTGCGCGATTGGTGATGGACTTCGACCCAGGGATGACGACGTCGGCGTCCACAGGGCGAGCAAGCGGCTCAATCAACATGTCGGCGACGGTAGCGCACACCACCACCGGCTCCGACCGACTTTCGGACGTTCGCTAGTCAACTAGACGAGCGCAGCCAGGACGCGGTCGGCGATTTCGGGCCGAGACACGATGAAGCCGGGCGATACCGCACGGTCCTTGTTGTAGACCAGCGGGTTCCCAACAGCGTCGGTAACGGTCAGGCCAGCGGCTTCGGCGACGATTGCTGGAGCGCAGACGTCCCACTCCCACAACGGACCGGCGTGTATGTACGAGTCGACTTGCCCGGTCACAACCAGCATGGCCTTGACACCTGCTGACCCGCAGGTCATCAACTCGGCCCCAAGGGCTTCGGCTACACGGACTCCGTCGATGTGAACACGGGAGCGACCAGTCACGATGATTGGCTTCTCGCGATCGACCGTCGGCACGACCGGAGGCGTACCTGTACCAAACACCATGCCGATAGCGGGAAGCGAAACCGCAGCAGCTGCGCCGCGGCCTGACTCGGTTAGAGCGACGTGCACCGCCCATTCGTCGGCGCCGCGGCCGAAGTCGGCTGAGCCGTCGAGCGGGTCAACAATCCATACCCGTTCATGGTTCAGCCGGTGACCGTCGTCGTGGCCCTCTTCACTCAAGACGCCGTCTTTGGACCGATGCTCTTCGAGCGCATCCATGAGCAGCGTGTGTGCCTCGGCATCACCTTGCTCTTCAGGCCCCCATCCACCCCACTGACCCGTTCGCATGAGCCGCTCTCGCAGCGCAAGCAGATGACCGCCAGCGTCAGAAGCGAGCGTGGCCGCCAACACATGGTCATTCGCAGAAGACTCGATCGCTCCAAGCTATCGCAGCCGCTGTTCTCAGCGAGATCGACCGTGAGATCGTGCTGCAGCTTGGCGCCAAGCGGCCACTCGGACATCCTCTGCGATTCGAAGAAGCCCACGGGCTCGCCGTGCGTTCGCTCGAGGTCCTGGATCGCAACGGGCACCGTTCGATCCCCGTGCGCAACCTGGGTTTCCTGTCGCCTGTCGTGGGCTTCCTCGTGCAGATCGTGACCCAGTTCATCGTGCGCAGCTACATCAGTAGCGTCATCGACAGCATGTATCGGCTGTATGAGCGACGCGAGGCTGCGTCTCCTGCCGACTGGGAATATCTGCCGATGCTCACTCGAGCCCGCATTCACACCCAGCGAATCCGACCAGGTTTCAAGCGCAGCAAGCTAGCGTTGCCCGGTTTTCTGTTCGGTGGCGTGATCTTGTCACCGCTGATTGGCGTGACTCAAAGTGCCATCAGCAGTTTGAACAACCAGACGATTCGCCTGGTTCTGCTCGTTATTCTGTTCCTGCTCATGTCGGGTGTGTCGTGGGTCCTGGTCAAGGGCAGCGCCGTCGCCCGGCGGCGCATTCGCCTGACCGCCGAGAATCCAATGAAGGCGCTCTACCAAGTCATTGGGCGCTGCGGTAACCCACCCAGCAACATGAGCACAGTCTTCGCAGTCATCTCACTGGTTTTGACTGTTGTCTCATTGATCGTCGTTGCGGTCGGCATCGTCGACGTTCTCACCTAATCTGTAGAAGCGTGACTGCCGATCTCGAGCCACTCCCCCACTTGCGTCGAAAGCGCAGATTTGACCTTCCGAAGCTGGTTGGTCGTTTCTCTGATGGTGTTGCCGAGATCGACTCCCAGGTCGAGCAGTACCACCAACAGTGGGACAATGCCAACGAGGTCGCCCGCCGAGAAACCGGGCCGCTATGGGTCGTTCTCGGTGACTCCGCAAGTCAAGGAGTCGGCGCTAGTCGCTGGGAAAATGGCTGGACACACGCTGTTCTAGATCGGCTGCGCGAGGCAAGCGGTGAACCTTGGCGTCTCGTCAACTTGTCCATGAGCGGCGGCCGCTTTCTCGATGTGGCCGACCGTCAGGTTCCCGTTCTGAACACGATGCTCAATGAACCTCAGCTTGTCACGTGTGTCATTGGCAGTAATGACCTGATGTGGCGGCGCGGTGACGGCGGCATCACAACCGATGCAAATCGAGTCGTCGACCGCTTGCCAACAGGCGCGTTCGTAAGCGAACTCAATGGTCCGGGCCCTCGACCAAAGATACTCAACAACATCTTTAAGCGAGGCGCCGATACCAAAGACCACCAGCTGTTCAACATCTGGAACTGGCCGTCAGGCCGCGGCGCTCTGGCAGCAGACCGCGTGCATCCGAGTGACGTTGGTTACCAGCACATGACTGAGCTGGCATGGAGCGCACTCGAACAGGGACTTGGGCTGTAGCGTTTCCCTATGGCTTGGTGGCTCATCGTCCTGATCGTCTTGGGCGCATTGGTGCTCGTTGTTGCGCTATACGACATCGTTCAGCCATCGGATCCAATCGTGCGCAACTTCCCGCTTGTCGGGCACTTCCGCAAGGTTCTCTCTAGCAGCGGACCCAAGCTGCGCCAGTACATCGTGGCGGCCAACAACGAGGAACGGCCGTTCTCGCGAGACCAGCGAACCTGGGTCTATGGCACCGCAGCGGGTGACAGCGCATACGTCGGCTTCGGCACCGACAATGTGATCGACCGCGACAGCCACATCATCATCAAACAAAGCGCGTTTCCCGATGCCACCCCGGTCGGCGAGAACGCACCGCTGCCGTGCGCCAAGGTCATGGGCGCATGGCGAGGTCGCACCTATCAGTTCCGGCCAGAGTCGGCCGTGTACGTCTCGGCGATGAGTTACGGCTCGCTCAGCGCTCGCGCAGTCGAAGCCATCAACCGCGGGTGTGCCATCTCTGACTCCATGCACAACACCGGCGAGGGCGGCGTCGCCTACCCGCACCGCAACGGTGGCAAGCTCATGTTCCAGTTCGGCACCGGCTATTTTGGATGCCGCAATGCCGACGGCACGTTCTCGCTCGAGGCATTGCTTGAGACGGTGGCTTCGGCCGAAGTCGCCTGCATCGAAGTCAAACTCAGCCAAGGCGCCAAGCCAGGCCTCGGCGGCTTACTCCCTGGCAAGAAGGTCACACCCGCCATCGCCGAAGCCCGCGGCGTAGAAGTCGGCCAAACGGTCCACAGCCCGAATCGGCACTCGGCCTTTAACGACGTCGATGGCCTCATCGACTTTGTCGAGATGATCGCGAACGCCACCGGCTTGCCTGTTGGCATCAAGTCAGCTGTTGGCCAACAGAACTTCTGGGACGAACTCGCTGGGCGTATGGCTGCTCGAAACGAAGGCCCCGACTTCATCTCCATCGATGGCGGCGAAGGCGGCACCGGCGCGGCACCGCTTGCATTCAGTGACCATGTCTCACTGCCATTCCGCAAAGGCTTCGCCCGTGCGCACAAGCCCTTCGTTGATTCTGGGCTGCACCAAGACATCATTTTTAATGGTTCAGGCCGCCTGGGTTTCCCGGCCGACGCTCTGCTGGCATTCGCTATGGGTGCCGACATGATCGGGTTGGCCCGAGAGCCCATGTTGGCCCTGGGCTGCATCCAAGCCCAACGCTGTCACGATGGCCACTGCCCTACCGGTATCACGACGCACAACAAGTGGCTCGTGCGGGGTCTTGACCCAACCGACAAGGCCACCAAGCTCGCCAACTATCTGGTCGGCTTGCGAGGCGAAATCCTCAAACTGTCACACGCCTGCGGCGTGGCGCATCCAGCGCTAGTAACCGCCGACATGATCGAACTGATCGACGAACCACATCGGTCGTCCACCATCGCCGAGCTATTCGAGATCGACGCAACGCTGCCGTCGATCGACGACGAACAGCAGCAAATCATTCGGCAGGTCATGAGCGAACTAGGTAGCGCCGCAACCCAAGCCCACTAACGAAGCTTCAGCGTCGCGCCGATTCGCCCAGGTTGTCTCTATCTAGGGTTCGGGGCAGATGAAGGCAATTCGGAGATCGCTCACTTCATCCGACATCGCGAACTCTGGGGCAGCAAAGAGGATCTCTGCGTGCTCGTTGAAGGAAACTGAATGTCGTTCCAGCCTTACCAGCAAGTCCGCTTTCGTTGCTCCACCCACCTGCACATGCGTGACGTCTCGGAACTACGAGCGCCCATTCTCCTCGATAGAAGGCCATCGATTGATCGAGCCTAGATCTGGTGGTGCAACGAGTGCGTGGCCCGGACGTGACCCGTGCGAGCTTGTGAGTCGTACGGCTATTGCGACGGCGAACCCAAGACCGGCTCTAGCCGCCAGCCAGGCAGGGATTGATCGCACCGAACAGGGTTTGTTCTTCGGGCAGTTCGCCGTCAAGGGTTGCTTGGACCAGCAGCTCGCGCCCTACCTCGTCGATGCATACATGGGATGACTCGGGAAGCGGGAAACCGAACTTGGCCAACACGTCGCTAAGCGATACGCAGTCGCCCACAAGTTCGGCCACCGGCAGGCGTTCCCGATCGGTTGCATCGTCGAGTGTAAAGACAAGCAAGGAGCGAGCAGCGTCCTTGGTCGCCAGGCCGTCGGCCACGCACGCTAACCCCTCGTCGTTCACCAAACCTTGGAAGTTGTCAGCGATAATGCCTGTCAGAGCGGCACCAACGATGTTGGGTTCTGCACAACCGAACATCGCATCGACCGTAGCGTCAACCTGGTCTCGCATCGGTCGCCGTTCAGCGATGACGCCTGCCTCGGTCAGACAAAGCTCCATCTCGGGTGGGAGATCGAAGTCGAGATCCGCATCGCCCATGGTTTCGATTTCGCTCGTCGCTGACTCCGTGTTGTCAGCATTGATTCGTCGGGTAGCGATCGTGGCGAAGCACATCTCGTCGTTCGTGCCGTCGGCCCATAGGACGTACGCCGGCTCCAGGTCTGGTGCGCGTCGGCTGCGATCCCATGCACACTCGAGAAGCAAGCTATCGCCGGGCCGCAACATGATCGACTCGGACGGGTAGTAGTTGTATTGCCAGTCAAACGACCAATCCGGGATGTCAAGCAGGATGCGTTCACCCGGCTGGCCCGCATTCAGCGTCATACGGATCGAGCTGCCGATCTCGTGTTCATGCCCGAAGACCGACACGATCTCGCCGAAATTGCGAATCGGACTCGTGCATGTCGACGTCGCAATACCGTCCGTCATTCCCGCAAAGTCCTCTGGCTTAGCCCGACACAGCTGGTTGATGCCATCGGCAAGTACGCCCTCGACGCCGTACTTCTCATAGGCCCACTCCAACGCAGCATCACGATCACAAAGTGGACCTGATTCGCTTGTTGAACAGGGAATCTCGGCCGGCCCTACGAACTCGGCGAAATCGATCTGGTCGAGATCTTGCCCATCGGCCCAATCAAGGCGAATGGTCGAAGCGTCTTCGGGAGCCTCGGCCGTGTCGAAGTGATAGTGAATCTGCAACACGATGAAGTCGCCAGGCTTCGCCAGGATGCCCGACCCTTCAGGGAAGGCTGTTGGAAGCTGCCCGGGCGCCCATCCCAGAAATAGGTCGTCGCTGCTGAGTCCCGAGCCGCCGTAACACTGCCAACCTCCGAGACCATCGCGATCGGAGAGAAGCTGAGCTTGCGCCATGTCACTCGCTGGTGCCAGATAGCCGATCGCATGGTGCACGATCTGGGTTTGGTCTGGTACGAATTCGAAGCCTTGGAGCCACTGTGGTTCGTCGAGCTCGAGGTCATAGATTAGGCAGCGATAGTCGTCGGCAACAGCTGAAGATCCTTGGAACGGCTCATGGGGGCCGATCTCTCTGTCTGCGTCCAGTGTCGCGAGGCCCTCTGGCGCAGCAATAGCAGCCGTCGCTTCCACATCAAGAGGCGCACCGGCTGCGGACCATTGTGTGATCGCTGCGATCTCGTCGGCACGCAGACTGCGGTTGTCATGAAACAGAAGCGACAGATCACTCGCCGGCCACGGCGGCATGTAGCCAGCGCCAACTACCCCAGCAATCCGCTCATGCGTCGCCACAAGATCGGCGGCCTGCTCCAGCTGCCAGCGGGTCGCACCCGGACCCCCAGCGTTATGGCAGCTTGCACAATTTTCGACGAAGATCGGGGCGATCGACGTGGCGAAGTCGTCTTTGAACACGACCGGCTCGATCACCACCGGCTCTGGTGTAGCCACCCCTGCGGGTTGCGCAGTCGGGGTCTGCACCGGCCGAGCATCATCAGAGCTGGCATCGTCCTGACTATCCGACGACACCACAGCCGCTGTTGGCATCGGTTCAGCGTTGACAGTCGCGGACTCGGTCACTTCGTGTGCGGCGTCTGGCGTTTGGTCTGCTGACTCAGACGCAGGAACAGCGCTGCCCCCGCACCCTGCGATGCCCAGAAGCAGCAGAAAGAGGAGTACGAACCTGGCACGAAGCGTCACGCAACAATGGTAGAGGGATCACGAACCGCCTTCGAGGCGGCAAAAGTCACACCACCGCCTGGTAGCACCTGACAGGCGGACCGATTGGGACACACCGAGATGTCATGATGTGGATCATGACCGATTTGGGCATACCGGGCGTAGGTGACGCGCTGCTTATCGCTTCGGGCAGTAGCGCGCTCGTGTACGAAGCCCTAAGCGGAACCGGCGAGCGGCTCGCGATCAAGGTCCTGCGAGGGATACGCGGTGCCGAGGTGACTCGGCGCTTCGAACGAGAAGTCAGCGCCGCCGAACGTTTGAACGAGCACCCCAACATCATGCGGGTTCGCCACACCGGCATCACCGCTGCCGACGAGCCGTACCTGGTCATGCCACTCATGGCCGCGGGAAGCCTGAGCGATGAACTCGAACGGACAGGCGCCTTCTCCTTGCAACAGGCCACCGGCGATGTCGCCATCGCCGCCGATGCCCTCGAATTCGCTCACCAGCGAGGGGTGCTGCATCGCGATATCAAGCCAGGGAACCTCCTGCGTTCCGACGACGGCGGCGTGATCGTCACCGACTTCGGCATTGCACGGGTGGTCGACGCTGGCATCACGTCGGCGACCGTCGGAGCCAGCACGCCGCTGTACGCAGCGCCCGAGATCCTCGCCGAGAACAAGGCCAGCGTTCGCAGTGAGGTCTACGCCCTGGGAGCGCTCCTGTATGCCCTGTTGGCAGGTCGAGCCGCGTTTGCAGACAGCGACAACCTGTGGGCAACCATGAACCGCATACGAACCGATCCACCGCCGCCGATCGTTGGCGTGCCTGCCCCGGTCATGCGCGTTATTGACCAAGCTATGGCCAAACATCCGGCTGATCGCCCTGCCAGCGCACATCAATTCCGCGAAAACCTGCGTATAGCATTGACGGCGACCGACACCTGGGTACCACCGCTACCGGCCACCGCCGAGCTGGCATCCGACGACGTCGTCCTCGGTCCCTCGCTACGTGGAGAAACCAACGTCTCCATCGTGACAGCCCGGCTGGAGCAGCCCGCCCCGCCAGTGCATCACGTAGACCCAGGCCAGGACCCAGGCCAGACACAACGTCAACCAGCGCCGAGCGGTCTAGCCCCCACCAATCTGGCTCCACCAGCCCCGCCGCGTCACCGACCTGCCCCTGCGGTCGGCGCCGCCCCTGGCCGTGATTCTGCAACAGCGAAGATCCTGGGCGCTACCGCGGTGTTAATACTGGTTGCCGCACTCGCATGGTGGGGTACCTCACAGCTGCTCAACCGCAACCAGGTCAGTGACGCCACGGTTCTCCCCCCGATCGATAACTCGCTGCCATCACCAGACACGTCCGATGACGATGACCCGGCAGACGATCAGGATGACGATGTCTCGATCGAGGACCTGCCGACCTCGTCTCAGATTCCCGACACATTCGTGAGCTTCACCGGCGACCATTACTCTGCGCTACTTCCTGAAGGATGGTCGTTAGCCGCCCGGGACATCGAAGAGACCTACGGCTTCCGCAGCATGTTCGTAAACAACGACATGTACTTGAACATCGACACCTCACCCAAGGAACAACGCACCCCAGGTGGCGACGTCGCCCAGAGCGCCCGCGACATTGCAGCGGGCATCGGTTCAGCATCAGAGGTGCGTTCCGAAGATATCAACGGCTTGACCATGCACTCATTCACGTTTCGTAATCAGCAGGGCGTAGACAGCATCGACATCTTCTTCGAAGTCGACGGCGATGGTTATGCGGTCGTTGCAGGGTCAGCCAGCGACCCCGACACAGCATTCGCCACCGCTCGACTGGTTGCGCTCAGCATCCGCAGCAACCCGACATAGCGGACCATTTCAGCGAACGTTCGTTACGCAGCGACCTACAGGTGTGCGTGACACGGCACCACAGCCGGTAGAACCAATCACCATGAACAGCACAACCTTGTTCGATCATGTTGGCGGGCAACCCTTCTTCAACACGCTCGTTGACCGCTTCTATGACGGCGTCGAGACCCAGGCACCGCTACGGGCCCTGTATCCCCCAGACCTTGAGCCAGGCAAGCGAGCATTGGCACTCTTCCTGGGCCAGTACTTCGGCGGCCCAACTGCTTACAGCGACGAGAAGGGGCATCCTCGGTTGCGCATGCGCCATGTGAACTTTGCAATCGGCCCCGAAGAACGAGATGGTTGGGTCCGTCATATGACCGCAGCGGTTCATCAAGCCGATCTCGATGAACCGACCCAGACCCAGATGCTCGACTATTTCGACATGGCCGCACAACACATGATCAACATCTGAGCAGCGCGTGCAAACCCCCAACCAGAACGACGAACTGCGGCGCAAGGAACTGCGCAAGCACAAGGCCAGAGCGACCGGGCTCTTGCTGGTCGCTAGCATCGCCTTTCTCGTTCTCATCATCACCACCGACGGCTCGGGTTGGAGTGGCTACGCCGAGGCAGCAACGGAGGCAGCCATGGTCGGCGGTGTTGCTGACTGGTTCGCCGTAACGGCATTGTTCCGCCATCCGCTGCGGCTCCCTATCCCCCACACGGCGATCATCCCGAACCGCAAGGATCAGATCGGTGAGGCACTGGGCGAATTTGTGCAGGACAACTTCCTGCAACCCGAGGTGCTGCGGGAACGCCTCGCTGCATCAGATCTGGCCAGCCGTATCGCCAACTGGCTCGAAGTCCCAGGGAACGCCCACAAGGTCGGCGATCAGGTATCGACCGTGTTGGGTAGCGCGATCGAAGTCATGCGCGACGACGAGATCCAGTCCTCGGTCGAGGGGTATGTGAACCGGCGCATCGACCAGTTCGAACCCACCCCGGTCGCGGCACGAGCGATCGAATTCGCCATCGAAGGCGGTCATCATCATGCGGTCTTCGACGCTGGCCTCGAAGGCTTGCGAAATGTGCTGTATGACAACCGAACAATGATGCGAAAGCGGCTCGCCAGCGAGTCGCCGTGGTGGGTACCCGAGCCCATCGACGACCGCATCTTCGACAAGATCTACCTGGCCATCAACACGTTCATCGACGAGGTTACGGCCAACCCCAACCACGAATTCCGCCGCAATCTCGATGGCCGGATCGCTGAGATGGCCGACCGGCTACGCGACTCACCCGAGCTACGCGACCAAGCCCACGAGCTCAAGCATGAACTCCTTGCTCACCCTGCAGTCCGCGAGTGGACTGCAGGCTTGTGGAGCAACATGAAGCGGTCCCTGCTACTAGCTGCCGACGACCCGACCAGTGAGCTACGCATGCGTATCCACGCCGCTGCACTCAGCGCTGGCGAAGCGCTCCGCGACGATCCGGCGTTGCGGGACAAGGTAAACGATTGGCTCGTCGGTGCAGTCGCACACCTCGCGGGCGAAAGCCGCAACGAAATCGCGGACCTGATCTCATCTACCGTCGCCGGGTGGGACGCCCAGGACACCAGCGAACGTATCGAGCTGCAGGTCGGGCGCGACCTGCAGTACATCCGTATCAACGGAACCGTTGTTGGCGGACTTGTCGGGCTCCTGATCCACGCCGTTGCCCAGATCCTGGGTTGAGCTCACGCCCTGACCCTAGATTTCTGACGTTGCGCCAGAGGCAAACTCAGTTGGCAGGAATCAGCTGAATCTCGACCGATCGCATCGGAGGAAAGACCAGTGCTGCGGTCTCGGCGATATCGGCGACGGTGAGCTGTTCAGCGATAGCCGTGCGGGTCCGAAATTCATTGGCGGGCCGATCCTGATAACGGGTGTGGAACAGCAGTAGATCAAGCCACTGATTGTTAGTGAAGAAGCGATAACTCTCCGTGAGCTGCTCGACGGCAAGCTCTAGGTACTGCTGGTCAAGTTCGCCGCTGCGTATCCGTTCGAGCTCGTGACGGACCACCTGAGACACCTCGTCCACTCGGTCAGGGTCGGACTCTACTTCGATGATGGTGTCTACCCAGGGCTTCGGTTCGTTCAGCACACTGACCGAAGCGTTCGGTGCATAACTCGCGCCGAGTTCTTCGCGGATCAGATCGCGCAGCCGGGCGTTCACAACGAGATCCAAGGCTTGTGCGGCGACATCTGCTTCGAGAGTGAACGGATACGGAGATTCCCAGTTGATACGCACCCGGCCCTGATCGCCGACCCCCGCAGCCACGGTTGCTACCAGGTTCTCCTCGGGTACCCCGGGGTCACGATCAATAGGTACCTCCCGGCGGCCCGAGTCCGGAAGCGTGCCCAGGTATCGGGCGCCCAGATCAATGAGTTCGGCCTGGTCGAAGTCTCCAACAACGGCGAACAAGAAATCGCCAGCATCGGCGAAGCGGTCTCGATAGGACCGCAGCAGTAAATCCGAGTCGAGCCCATCGAGATCTTCGATGGTCGGGATCAGTCGGAACCACGGGCTGTCTCCGTACCGCAGACGCCACAGCTCGAGATCGCCAGCGATCGGCGGGTTGAGTGATGGGTCGAGAGCCAACGGTCGCCAGCGCTCATCGAACCGTCGCACCTGCAGTTCGCTAATCGTTGGTTCGGTCATCTGTAAATGCAGCAGCTGGAAGAGCGTCTCCATGTCACCAGTGGAGGCCCCGCCGGCGAGCGATTCGGTCGTGCGTCCAACGGAACTGCTCAGCGTGGCCAGCGACCCCGCTAGCAATCGGTCGAGCGAGACGACATCAATAGACTCATAGCCGCTACCGGCAACCAATCCAGGCGACCGGTCTAACAGAGGGACCTCTGGCCCGTCGACAGCGAAAAAGCCACCCGGGCTGACCGCTCGCAGCCGCACGATATTCTCAGTGATCTGAGTCTGACGGAACACCAGCCGAGCGCCGTTCTCATAGGTCACGATGGTCGCGTTGAGTGGGGCGATGCGCTGCTCGCCGACAACGGCAACGGGCTCGGGACGTTCCATAAGCTCAGTAATCGAGCTTGCCGTCCGGGCCGTCGGCTGGACCTGTGTGCCTACAACGATGTAGTACCCATCGGCTAGTTCTTCGGGTGTGACGGGCACGTCCTCGTCGCTGGTCGCAGCGGTCAGCAAGACGTAAGGGTTCGTGTCCAGCACGTCGAATAGGAAACGCTGAGCGTCCTCGACGGTGATCGAGTCGAGGACCTGATTCGCTATCGCATGCTGCTCTGCTGCATCGGCAGGAATCTGCCGATCGAGGGAGTATCCAACCAAATCACGAGCGATGTCAGAATCTTGACGGGTATCGCGTACGGCAAACACCTGCTCAACCTGTGCCCGAGCCGATGTCAACTCGCGGTCCAGCTCTTGAGGGTCAAACCCGTATTGCCGGGCACGTTCGAGCACGACGAGCATCTCATTCAGGGCAGTGTTGACCGTGTCGGGTCCAGCAATGCCTGACAGGCTGACGATCTGAGCAGATGTCAGATAGTCATCGGCCGAAGCTCTGGCACTGAGCAGCACGCTCTCTTCGCCCTGCACTCGCTCGAATAGGCGGGTGTTCACCATGGACATCGTCATCGACGCGACCAAGTCAGCCCGCAGGGTCGATGGCGAACGCACAGGCTGATCGGCAAGCCGCCAGAGAACTTCGACTTCGGTCTGCTGGATCTCGCTGTCGGTGATGACATCAAAAACCGGTTCAAGCAGCGATCCAGGCTCGGTATCGAATCTCGGAGACTCGAACGAGCCGGGAGTTGCCGGCTGCACGAATGTGGCGATGATTCGGCGCTGCATCTCGTCAACGTCGAAGTCGCCAACCGCAACGATAGTCATGAGCTCGGGTCGGTACCAGCGCTCGTAGAAAGCCCGGAGCTCAACGTTGGTCATCGACTCGATCACGTCGACGGCACCAATGGGGTCACGACCCAAATAGTCAGATCCAGCAAACAGCGCATCGCGTACCTGCTCGCCGATTCGGCCAGACAGCGGCTCCACAACGCGGCGGTGCTCTTCGCGGACCACACCACGCTCGGCGATCACATCGTCGGTTGTAATGCTGGCTGCCGTTGCCCACTGGAACAGCACGTCGAGCGCGAGTTGCACGGTGTCAAATGACCGAGTCGGCACCTGCAACTCGTACACCGTTTCTTCGTAGCTCGTGTAGGCATTGACGTCGGGGCCGAAGCCGGACCCGAAACCTTCGAGTACCTGCACGATCTCGTTGCCAGGGAATTGTTCGGTCCCGTTGAACATCATGTGTTCTAAGAAGTGGGCGACGCCCTCGGTACCTGGTTCCTCGTTCAACGACCCGGCCTGCACCACCATGCGGAGCTGCGCCTGGCTCCCGGGGCGACCGTTGTTACGGATCAGGTACGTCAAGCCATTGGCAAGTTCTCCCTGCACGACGCTGCCGTCGAGTTCAAACGGGTCGTCCCAACCCAGCGGTACATGAAAAGGAGCGGGCGGTTCGCCCGTAAAGCTGACAGGCCCTTGTGTCGACCCTGCAGCAGCCGCGGCTGTTGGCAGCGGAGTTGGATTCTCGGCGCCGCCATCCAACGGAGTCGGCGCTGGCGTCGCCTCAGCGACTTGCTCTCCAGAGCGAGCAGCCTCGGGCTCCGCTAGGTCGATAGTGACCTCGGAGCGGCACGCCACAGCGAAGACCGCCAGCGCAACCACGACCGCGATGAACTGCCGGGCTGACTGCACATCGCAACCGTACTTCTCCAGACGGCCAACGACGAGGCGGCCGCCAGATGGCCTGCCACCAAATACTCGGCGTTGTTAGCTACCGGAGTTGTTAGCTACCGGTGTTTTCGCGCAGCAGGTACGACGGGGCGAGCTGGACAGACGAAATAGTCTGCTCGGTCACCGGTGGTCGAATCGGTTCGACTTTGGTTAGCTGGTCTGCCACAAGCTGGCGATGGCGGACGAGCAGGATCACGTAGCCAAGCATGGCCACATCAACGAACACGTGGGCGGCGACCCAGCGGCCACCAACGAACAGAGCAAACATGAGGGTGAATAGCGCTACACCGGTCAGACCAAGAAGTACCTGACGGCGACGCTCACGGGCAGCAGCTGTCGAGGTGGGCATACCGATACCGGCGTCATCTGACGCGGCCCAAGCTGGATGCAGCAGGGATTCGTCATGCAGCGGCGCTTCTTCGACATAAGCAGCGGCCGGGGTCGCCAGCGGCGTCTGAGCCGGTTCAGAAGAAGTTCCAACGTCGAGTGGGCGTAGCTGCACAACATTGCCTGTCGCATGGGGGGCAACGCCTAGGTCGGTTGATCCCAGCCTTGCAGGGCCCAAGTTCTGTACGCCCGACAGGGCCGGACGGGTGATAACTGAAGCATGGGTGCCGAGCGGGTTAACACCAGATGTACGCATGCCGGTCGGCGAGCTAACGGCCGATGTCGAGTAGCGCGTCGACGCTTGCTGCAACGGCAAGAACCGTTGCGCGGAGCCAACGCCACCAGACTGCAAAGACCCAAACGTGCGTCCAGACGCACGGCGATCTTTCACGTATGGCGGCAGGAGCACCATTGCCCAGAGGGCTATGAGGATTACAAGTACCACGTACATCAAGACTTTGTTGCGGCTTCCGGTAACGACACTGTTGCAGCTCGCGCAACCCGAGTGGGGGATTTCCACATGGGAAGTCCGGTTCGGGTAATGGCGCGTGGGCTGAACAGGCCTGGCAAATATTGCGAAACGATTACGATAAGAGTTTCTACTAGCTCTTAGATCAGGACACAACTCATAGTCGAAATTACTTAAACGGCAGTCTCAGAGTGATTCGGCATGTTTCTCTGGCTAAACCGCATGTCCAAAGCCGAGACATCGCCCCCGTCACAGTTTCGTCATCTTCCCGAGCCGGCTGGGTCCGTACACAGGAGCAGACCAGTCCCAGCCAGGCCATGTTCGACGAACGTCGTCCCGAGCGCAGCGGTGAACTACCGGCTTAGGTTTCGCGCTGCCAGTCACCCGAGCGGCCGCCAGACTTGTGCCACAGACCAAGCGACTCGACGGTCATGCCCCGGTCGCGCGCCTTGCACATGTCGTAGATGGTCAAGGCCGCGACCGAACATGCAGTGAGAGCTTCCATCTCAACGCCGGTCGGGCCGACAGTCTCGACAGTTGCCTCGACATCGATCCAGGACTCCCCGATCTCGAAATTGACCTCGGCCGAACCAATCATGATCGGATGGCACAGCGGAATTAAGTCACTGGTGCGCTTGGCTCCTTGGATGCCGGCAATGCGAGCAACAGCGAGCACGTCGCCCTTCCCCACCACACCCTGTTGAATCGCCGTTGCAGTGTCAGACGACATCACTACTCGGGCTCGGGCAACCCCGACCCGCTTGGTCCACTCTTTAGGCGTGACATCGACCATACGGGCAGCGCCGTGTTCATCGAGATGGGTAAACCCGTGGTCGGCCGGCTCGCTTGGCACTATCAGCCGCCGATCTGGCTCATCGACCGATGCGGCCGAATGAAGTTGACCTTGCCGATTTGATGGCCTGCCCACTTTGCGCCGACACCGCGTTCGATTTCCGCGGCCAACTCTTCGTCGGATGCACCGTTCCGCACGAGCGTGCGTAGGTCAAACTCATCGACGGCAAACAGGCAGTTACGGAGCTGGCCCTCGGCTGTGAGTCGCACTCGGTCGCAGTCGCCACAAAAGGCCTGCGTCACGCTGGCGATAACACCGACTTCACCGATGCCATCGAGATACCGGAACCGTTGAGCAGGCTCATGGCCTCGCTGAATGGGCTCGAGCGGGAAGACCTCGCTGATGGCAGCCACGATTTCCTTTTGGCTAACGACGCGATCATTCGTCCAGCCTTCGTCTGCGTCGAGAGGCATCCACTCGATGAACCGAACCACGACACCCCTGTCGCGGCCAAAACGAGCGAAGTCGACGAGCTCGTCGTCATTCACGCCCCGCATGACGACGCAGTTGATCTTTACCGGGTCGAAGCCAGCTTCGAGCGCCGCATCGATGCCGTCAAGAACCGTGTCCAGTTCATCTCGCCGGGTCAGTTCAAGAAACCGCTCTTGTTGCAGCGAGTCGAGTGAAATATTAATACGTCGAAGCCCGGCATCTTTGAGCTGCTGTGCATGACGGCGAAGCGTCGAACCATTCGTTGTCATTGCAATGTCGGTACCGAGCGCTGCAAGCCGGGAGACGAGTTCGTCAAGGTTGGCCCGCACCATGGGCTCACCACCAGTCAGGCGGATGCTGTCGACGCCAAACGTGGTGACCATGACCCGAGCGATCTGTTCGATCTCTTCAAAGGTCAAGATATCGGCCCGGTCAAGCCATTCGAGACCCTCTTCAGGCATGCAGTAGGTGCATCGGAAATTACAGCGGTCCGTGACACTTATCCGCAGGTCTCGATGGACCCGTCCGAATGTGTCGACCAAAGGTCGTGCCATCTGCGTATCGTACTTGCCGCCCTGTCAAATGCTCAATCAGCTGGCGTTATCTCGCAAGCTTTCGACACACCCGATGGGTACGAAGTGCATAGTCAAACGTACCTAGTCGCCTCAATTGCCTCGTGCCTTGCGCCGATGGAGCACCAGTTCTCTGAAGGTGCACCGCATGTCTCGACCCCATCCGATTCCAACGTGGCTCTCGACGCTGCTGATGGCCGTGACCCTGCTGCTCGCAGTGCGACTGATAACAGCGGTCAACAGCGACCTCGGTATCGGCGTCGCGCTGCGCACCTACGTGTTCTGGGCATTGGTCTGTGCACCCGTGGCCTATCTCGCCGACATTCTCGTGCGCACCGTTCTCGAGTACCGCATTGTCCGCGTGATGGTTGCACGAGTGAGATCGCGCCGCTAACAGGGTGCGCAAGAATGCCAATGTTGCGTATCGGCGGACTACCCGAAGGCCACACACCTGCCGGGACCACCACTGTTTGGCTTGGAATAACGGTTTCGAGAGCCCAACGAGCAGCGATGACCGGCCGTTGAGACCTGCGGTATGGGTGTTTCAGCAGTCTTCTAAGGCCCGCCGCTCGTTAGCCCAGCGGGCGCGGCGCTGGCCGTTGCGGTGCTGGGCAACATGTCGCGCTGCACTGCGTTGGTACCAGACCAAGGTTGCCAAGCGACACGGGGACAACTCCGCTGACCTGTTCCTGCACAAGTTCAACAATCATGTCGATGAAGCGTTGATCGCTGCTCGAGGTGCTCACTCGGGTGAACCCGAGGTCGGCCGCCCGTGCCGCTGCCGCCGCGTCTATATCCAGATCTTGCAGGACTTCCATGTGGTCCGAGACGAAGCCAATCGGCACGACGACAACATTGTCAACGTGGGCGCGGTCCACCGACGAGATCGAATCGCAGATATCGGGCTCGAGCCATGGCATCGACGGCGGCCCGCTGCGACTCTGCCAAACAACCGACCATGTTGGCACGTCATGTGGCGCAGAATTACTGCGCGCTGAGTCGACCCGCTCGGCCACAAGAGCGGCGGCGTTGTTGATCTGCAGTTCGTAATCACAGGTCGCGGCCGATGCCGACGGGATGCTGTGCGCCGTGAAAAACACGTGGGTACGGGCCGGGTCAAGGCCCTGAACGGCCGCTGTTACGCCATCTACCAACGGGTCGACGAAACCGGGATGGTTGAAGAACACGCGCAGCTTGTCAATCGCCGGCCCAGCGTCACCGAGGAGCCCGACAGCTGATGCAATGTTCTCTCGGTACTGTCGACAGCCGCTGTACGAGCTGAAGGCCGACGTCACGAACGCAACCGCGTGCTTGACCCCATCAGTGTGCATCTGTGCCACTGTGTCATCGAGAAATGGAGCGGAGTTTCTGTTGCCCCAGTAGAGCGGGATTTCAAAACCGGCCTGGTCGAAGGCCGCAGACATCTCAGCGAGCAACGTACGGCAGTGCCCGTTAATCGGGCTGACGCCACCCCGGTCCAGGTAGTGCTTACCAACCAGTTCAAGCCGCTCGCGGGGGATTGCTCGGCCGGCAGTCACACGTTCGAGGAAAGGAATCACTTCGTCGGGCGCTTCGGGTCCCCCGAAGCTGACCAGCAGGAATGCATCGATCGGGTCAGCTGTGGTCATGCTGTGGTCCCCTTCTTTGCAGCGGGCTTCTTTGCAGCAGTCGTCGTGCCGGTCTGTTGACAAACGGGACAGCGCCACATCTTGCGTGCCGCGACCTCAAGTAACTCGATTGGGGTATCACACACCCGGCATGGCTGTTCTTCTCGTTTGTATGCGTACAGCCGCTCCCCCTCAGGTATCGACGCTGGCGTCTTGTAGCCAACGACTGCCGGATCAACCGTGACGATCCGATTCAACTTCTCTCCGAGCCGCAGTTGTGCGGTAGTTAGGTCCCAGAGAAGACGTAACTCGGACTCGTCCAGAGCGTTCGCTGGCGTCAACGGATCAATACCGCACAGGAACAACAGCTCAGCCCGATAGACATTGCCGATACCGGCGACGATCTTCTGGTCAAGCAACGCCGCGCCGATGGCGATCCGGCGCCGCTTCATGGAAGCCACAAATACCTCAACCTGAGGCACAGCTCCGAGTCTGTCTGCGCGTAACGGGTCGGGGCCAACCGATGCAGCAACCTTGTCGGCAAGGTCGGGGTCGCCAAGATCACAAACCATGGGGCCGCGAAGATCCCAATTCACATCATCGGCAGCAAGGCGAAGCCGCACCGCTCCGACCGGGTCACCCTTGGCCTTTCGAAATTTTCCGATCAGTCCCAGATGAACGTGCAGCACATCACCAGCGGAAAAGTGCCCGACCAAGTGCTTTCCAAAAGCCTCGAAGCCATCACATACCTGGCCGTCGAGCTTGCTGGCGCCAGCATCGAATCGCCCCTGCGGCGACGACGCGTGAATCTTGCCCCCATCGAACGATGCATTCAGGTCTCGGGCGAGCCGGTGAATCGTGTGGCCCTCAGGCACAGAGGTCACCCATCAGACGGCGACCCATTGCTGACTGTGACTTCGGCCGAGGCTGCTTGCTCAAAGGCATGACACGCTTGTCCTGCATCTAGCGAGACCGTATCGACCACCTGCTCGAAGCCGACAAGTCCCGCTGCAGCAATAGCGTGTCCGCCAACAACCAAACACGCCTCGGGCAGCGCAGCTCTCAGCTCTCTGGCCTGAGCCAGTGCCTGTGGAATCAGCAAGTCGAGCACGCCACATGCACCGACCCCGACAAGATCATCACAACTCTGCGCCACAGAAACGAAGGACTCGGTAGGGGTGTTCGCTCCAAGATCAATGACGTCGAATCGACGATCGCGGAGCAGGTCGGACAACAGTGCACTCGGCAACGCATGTGGATCGCCAGCAAAGGCACCGAGCACAATCGTTCCTCGCCGCCGGCCTCGGTGCCGGAACAATGGTCCAAGCTGCCCAAGCAGCCGATATGTGGTCGAGGTGGCCCGGTGCTCGTCGGCCACCTCAAGGTCACCGTTGCGCCATTGTTCACCAATCTGGACAAGCGCTGCTGCCAGCAACTGGCCATGTACATCACTTGGCGTCGCTCCGCTGCTGAGTGCGTCGGTGATGATGCCCCAACAACCAGCTGTGTCACCGGCCACCAGGCGATCGGCAAATGGCCCAACCATGAGCTGGCGTGGGTCGCCATCTGATTCAGAGCTGCGACGCCGAGCACCAATTCCTTCAGCGATCACAGCGGCCAGATCTTCAGGCGTCACCCACCATTGCCCGCCTCGCTTTTCGGCCAGCATCCGCCCGGTTCGCACGTAACGGTAGGCCGTCATGTAGTGCACGCCGAGCCGTTCAGCGGCATCGGCCAATGTAACCACCGACGACGCGATTCGAGTTTCAGATCCCGACCTCAGGATGCTGACCAAGGGTTAGGTTGATGCGTCATTCAAGGGCCAAACGTTTGTGATGGTTGCTGGTGGTATATGTGTAAGTGGCCGATCGCCAGACCAACGTCAGGCCACTTCACTTTCATTCTGGCCCTTATCGTCGAACTCGTGGTCATTGTGGAGTGCTCTATATGCAGCTGCGGCGACGGCTCGGCGATGCGGAGACCTGGGGCCGAAACCTTCAGCGGAGCGTTGCTCATCGTTCTCGCTGCCCCAAAGACCGTGTTCACGGCCCACTCGGCCAGCGTCGCGACACTCTTTTGCTACTGGGCAGCACGCGCAGTAGGCCCTGGCTAGTGCCTCTCGACGGTTGCGGCGGCCGCGGCGTTCGCCAGGTGTGGCAAAGAAAATTCCTGTCTTGCCTCGACACATAGCGTTGGCATGCCAGCCCGGTGATTGAAATTCAACTGATACTGCAATCAGCTCGAGAGACGCTTGGGAATCTAGGACATCCGACATCAGTTTCTTTTTAGCACTAAACACATCCATTGTGAAGGGTCGGAAGAAAAACTGCCACGTAGCACTTTCGAAAGGGGGTGCTTTGGTGCGATACTGACCAGCTATGTCGAGTAGGAAAAACATCGCGCTCGCGATGACCCTTGTGGTGGTTGCTTCCACCTTGCTTGGCACCCTCCAGGCCACCCGCCCTGCCGACGCCCAATTCCAGAACATCGTCGATGACCCGGCGCTGTTTGATCTAGAGCTCGCCCAAGCCGAACTCGACTCACTCCGCCTCGACGCAGACCGCCTGACTGCTGAGCTAGGTAGCGTGCTGGGCGCCGTCGACGGGTTGACCATCGAACGCGACTTCATCGAACTCAACGATCGAGCACGCAACGACGTGATGCAGCAATCGCGTACCCGAGCCCGCAATATGGCGATCAACGCCTACATCGGAATCGGCCCGCCGTTGTCTGGCCTCGTGGTCTTCGACGCCGCGTCCGCGAACGACCTGAGCTTCCGTAATGGACTGTTGCGTCAGCAGGCCGAACGATTGCAGAAAGCAGCCCAGACCTACTCTGTTCTGGCTGGCGAAGCCAACGCCAATGTGCTTGAACTCGGCGACTCGATCAACGACGAAATTCGCGTCTCCGAAGCACTAAGCCGTGCACTGGCTCGCATCGTCGAACAAATCCCCCAGGCCCAATGGGTACTCAGCATTGCCGAGATCCATCGCCTTGGCGACGACTCGTTCATCGAGAGCGGCCGGAGCGAACCAACCAACGCCGAGTGGAGCAAGCTGCGCTTCTGCGAATCGACCGAGACCTACAACATCGATACCGGCAACACATTCTACGGCGCCTACCAGTTCACCTGGGAGACATGGGGCACCGTAGGCGGTGACGACAACCCGGCTCATTCACCTCCAGCCGAACAGGATGCGCGGGCCCGCCTCCTCTACGCCCGCCGAGGTTCACAACCTTGGCCTATCTGCGGCCGCTTCCTCCCTTAGCCTCGAGCCATCCGCACCACCGCCTCGGCGTGGCCTGAATTTGGGCGGATATCGCATAAGATCACCGCCGTGACTGTTGCCATGGTGCTGATCTTCGCCACCTGCATCACTGCCGGTATCGGGTTCACGTTCCATACCGGCCTCGACATGAGGACCGAAGAACGATTCTTCGCTGGCTGGGTGCTGGGCATCATCGCCTTCACGATCAGCGGCATTGTGGCGACCCGGCTATTCAGCTTCGGAGGCGCCGCTGTTGCCATCGCTGCATTTAGTGCCGTGGCGGCCTCGATCCCTGGTTGGCGATCGGGCGCTGAACAGTGGCACGACGAGGTCAAGGACCTTCGTCAGCGACTCACCAAACCCTTGAGTAGCGGCATAAACCCCATCCTTCTTGCGGCACTCCTCATCCCGGTATGGGTGCTGATCGGCCGCATGTTCTATTTCGCCTATCAAACCGGGGCCGACGGCGGAATCCAGGTCGGGCACCTGGCATCGTTCTCGGACTGGCAGGCACACCTGACCTACACGGCGTCGTTCGCCTACGCAGACAACACTGCCCTCAACTTGCCGCTCGCCACCGGCAACAACATTGGCTACCACGCCGGTATCAACTATTTTGCGGCGCTGCTCATCCCTGCAGGAGCAACACTTCCTGGCTCGCTGCAAATGTCCGGGGCCTTCACGCTCATGGCATTCCCTGGCGTGATGTACAGCGTGGGTATGCGGGTCTTCAACCGCCAAGCCGTCGCCCTTGTCGGCACCACGCTGTTCCTATTCTTCGGTGGCTGGGGCTTCATTGAGTTCTTCCGCGATGTCAGCGACGGAGGCAGCGCAGCCCTGAGCAGCCTGCCTCGCACCTACACGCGGCTCCCCGACATCCCCCCTCTCGATACACAAACCTGGTGGAACACAAACCCGATCGTGTTGGAGAACCCGATCGTGGGCCACTTTTTCCCACAACGCCCAACCATGATCGGCTTCCCCGTCGTTCTGTTAGTACTCGGATGGTTGTGGACGGCATGGTCCGACATCGAGGACAGTGGCGAGAACCGCAATCGCACGATGCTCTTCTGCGGTGTTCTGGTCGGCCTGACGCCGTTCTTCAACCTGTTCGCCTTTGGTGTGCCCATGGTGTTCGTCGGGATGTGGTGGATCGGCACTCGCTTCCGCACCGAATGGCTCTATTTCCTGGTCCCAGCAGCCGTGCTCGCCCTTCCTGTTGTGGTGTTCTTGCAGCCGCCATCGAGTTCGCTTGAGTATCCCTATGACTGGGTCGAGCACATCCGCAACCCTGGCGGCATCCCCGACGATCTGGGCCTTGTCAGCCGAGTCGGCCATTGGATCGTGTTCTGGTTCCGAAACCTGGGCTTCTTCTTGCCGTTGCTGGTGGCCGCTCAAGTAGTGCGGGACGTCCTGCCGAAGAGGCTGGCCTTCGCTATGGCCCCAGTGTGGCTGTTCTTCTTCGTGCCCAATGCCATCAAGCCCCACCCATGGAACGGCAACAACACGCACTACTTCGTCTTCGTTTTGTTACTCGGTGCGTTGCCTGTTGCCGCATTGCTTGTCCATGCAGTGCGCAAGATGCCCTTCAGCACCCTTGTCGTTCTGCCCTTGTGTTTCACCCTGACGGCAAGCGGGTTCATTGATGTGCTGGTCACGAACGACCAGGCCACATCACCATGGCCACTCACCGCCATGGATAGCGCTGGCGTTGCTGTTGGCGAGTGGGCGCGCACCACCGATACCAACTCGGTGTTCGTAATTGAGCTGGGATGGGCGCCGGGTCAGGCATCGCCGCACCAACATCCGGTGCCGGCACTCAGCGGCCGCCAGGTGCTCGTCGGCAACGACGGCTGGGTCTATGACCTTGGCATTGACGACTGGTCGGTTCGCAAGGACCACTCTCGGATCATTCTCGAAGCCGGTGCCGGGTATCAGGAGCTGGTTGACCTCTACGATGTCGACTACCTGGTCGTGGGGCCAAACGACCGCACCCCCAACTGGGATCCAAACATCGTATTCTGGGAGGAGGCAGCAGATGTCGTATATCGACATGGCGGCTGGACCGTCTACGAAGTCTGAAGCTCCCACGACCGAAGCCGACATCAACGATGGCCGATTGGTGATTGGCGGCTTCCGCATGCCTCGAACCAGCACCATCATGGTGCTGCTCGTGGCGGTAGCACTTGCCCTGCGACTGTGGGAGCTCGGCGAACGCCCGTTACATCACGATGAAAGCCTTGACGCGTGGTGGAGTTGGCGGTTCCGCAACGGCTTGTACACCGGGTACGACCCGGTGTATCACGGCCCGCTGCGTTTCTACATAACGGCTGGTCTGTACGACGTGTTCGGCGAGACCGATGCGGTCGCTCGCCTCTTCTCGGCGCTCAGCGGCACCGCCGTTGTTGGTCTCCCGTGGTTCCTTCGACGTGAACTCGGCCGGGCAGGCACCATCGCTGCGGCGGTTGCGTTGACGGTCTCGCCGACGATGCTCTACTACTCGCGGTTCGGTCGCGAGGACGTCCAGATGGTCTTCCTAACGCTGCTGGCCATGGTGCTCGGCCTTTCGTATCTGCGCACACCCCGCATCTCTACCGCCACCGGGTTGGCCTTTACCTTGGCGTGCAGTTTCGCCATCAAAGAGTCCACCTATCTCTTCGGCTTACTGCTTGCCGTCTTCTTGCTGATGGTTCTGGCGGCGCAGTTCGATGCCCAGAACCGTGTCGCACTCGGCACCGAGACCGACCCAAACAAACTCAACCCAGCGTTCATCAGCGCAACATTGCTCTTTGCAAGTGCCGGTCTCACAGTTGCTGCCGTTGTCGGACATCTGTCTGGCGAGCTGTTCCCGCTGATTGGTATGTACATGGCGGCACTTGCCACCTTCGTGTTGGCCACTGCCCTTCCTCGGCTTCGAAAGGCTCACGTTCGTTGGAGCATCGACCGTGCCGGTTTCTGTGCGCTTGGAGCCATGGTGGCGGCTGCTTGCCTTTTCGCTATTCGGCGAGGACTCGGGACTGTGTCGGCACCGGCCTGGCTCATCGTTCCGTCGCTGTGGGCTGTCGCAGCCGTCGGCGTCGCCCTATTCGTGATCATGTTGCCTCGCACCACTGCATCATCTGACTTTGAGTGGCCAGCGTTGGTCAAGGCTGTAGGCGCAATTGGTTGGACTGGCTGGTCGATTGCCCTCGGTACCTTCGCGGTCTCTTGGCTGCTGTTCTTCACCGTGTGGTTCCGTGAACCTGGGGACTGGGCCACCGGCTTCACACGCGCCATCGAATACTGGGACAGCCAGCAAGAGGTCAATCGCGGCGGCCAACCCTGGTACTACTACTTCTACGCGCTCCCCATCTATGAATGGCTCTTCGTTGTGCTCGCCGTTATCGGTAGCTGGCGAGGACTTCGCAAACCAACGATGATGTCGGTGCTCATGGTCTGGTTCGCCGTTGGCAGCCTAATTCTGTACAGCTATGCCGGCGAACGTATGCCATGGCTCATCGCCCATCCGTTGCTGCCGATTCTGATCCTGGCCGCCCTTGGGGTGCAGCACTTGTGGCAGTACCGGGACCGTGCAGCCATGCCGGCTATAGCTGTGGCCCTTGGCCTGGCGCTGCTGTTCACCACCGGCACGTCCATCCGGGCAAGCTTCCCCAATGGTGCCGATAGTCGAGAGATCCTGAGCCAGGCCGGCCAGGCCACCACACATCTGACTTCAGCGCTCGATCGGCTCGACACGATCGACGACATTGCGATGCGAGAGACCGGCCAGCCTGCACGAGTAGCTATTGGTTCGGCCAACGCTTGGCCCTACAGCTGGTACTTGCGTGACCGAACAAATCTCACCTGGTTCGACAGCTGTCTGGGGCCACCAACCGACGGCTCAGCCGACGTGATCATCATCGACCGCACCTTGACCTGCACCCAGGACAACACCTCGCAAGAAATCCAGCCCCAAGAAGAGTTCCTCGACTACCAATCGACCTTGTTCGCTATGCGCTCATGGTGGGTCCCGACCTACAACGATGCCGGGCCG
>Ga0307994_1000529_pt1 | contig 26683 bp, 43 predicted proteins | sample EllFjometagen261_FD_203171 | JGI IMG/M metagenome (GOLD analysis project Ga0307994, IMG submission 203171) | Marine microbial communities from Ellis Fjord, Antarctic Ocean - #261 | ecosystem: Environmental > Aquatic > Marine > Unclassified | place: Southern Ocean | collected 2014-11-02 | reverse complement strand
ACCTTGGTACCACTGTGGACGAACCCCCCAAGGGTCTCCAATGGGCTTATATTGGCTCTCACCCTCTCACCCTTGGAGGGTCTCACCCTGTCCAATATGGCCTTGATTAGTCCCCGTTGGTACACTTACACATAATTGGCCATTGGTGGCAATTTAGGGGTATTGGTGGCCTTGTGAGACCCTGTTTAGCTATGCCCTTTATGGGGCGGGGGTTTGGCGTGTTTGGGGTGGTTTGGGGTCTCTATTTCAGGGGGGGGGTAATATATGATAGATACAATTTCGCCCTCGCTATACCCTGAGTATTAGCCATTGGATTAATTCTATCTATCATCAGTTTTTAAATAACCCTTGGAGGGTCGTAACATGGAAAAAGAAATAACTGTTAGCGGTTGGAAAGGTGACGAAAGAATGACGCTTGAACCATATTTAAAACTATGGATTGAGAACGCTCAATTATCAAGGCTTTGGAGTGACAATAAAAGCTTGGATATGATTACTAATATTCAAAATAAAATTAAAGAAGTAGCTGAAAGAAATTTTAATTATTTATACGAAAGACAACAAAATCCATATAATAATAAAATAGGAAACAACCCATCTTAATTGATGGGTTTTTTTAATAAAGAAACACCAGTTTTTAAATAACCCTTGGAGGGTCAAATCATGTCTAAATATGGAATGATTTTAGAAGAAAATATTAGTGCTGATTATGTGGTCATTATGACCTACGCCAGCGCTAATATAAAAACTGGCAACATGTTGCAAACTTGGATTTTATGCATATCTGAAGACCCTGTAAAAGCGGGTCAAAGTGGCAAGGATTCAATTGTTTGTGGTAACTGTATACATCGTGCGGGTTCTTGTTATGTTAACAAGGGTCAAGCGCCATTATCAGTTTGGAAGACGTACAAAAAAGGAAAGTATGAACCATTGAATTTTGAAAGATTAGAGTATAAAACCTTTAATCGAAAAATTAGATTTGGTGCATACGGTGACCCCGTTCTACTTGATTTAAACATTTATGAGTTTTTAATAAATGAATGTCAAATCAAGGGTTGGACAGGATACACACACCAATGGAAAGACTTTAAATTAGATGGTTATAAATCTTATTTGATGGCGTCCGTTGATGACCCTTTAGAGTATGGATTATCCGTTGCCATGGGTTGGCGTTCTTTTCGTGTTGGTTCGGACTCTAGCACCCTTGAGGGTGAAATTGTTTGTCCTAATGTGAAAGAAAAACGCTTACTTTGTATTGACTGCGGTTTGTGTGATGGTTTAGGCCGTCATAAAAACGCTAAAAATATTGTTGTCCCCGCACATGGTTCAAGCGGTGTTATGAATGCTTTTAATAAGATTCAATTGGCAATGGTTTAACCTTATATAACCCATCTTAATTGATGGGTTTTTTTTACCTAATAGAAGACCCAACCAAACCCAAATTTGGGGGGGGGGGTAATATATGATAGATACAATTTATTTAACTTTCTAAACTGATTTAATTCAGTAGGCGGGTTAATTAATTGCGAGATGTTATAACCTCGAACGGCTTAATAAAAAGGTATCGCCACCTTGGGGGAAGAACTGATATATCTTGGGTATCTATCCACAGTTTTTAAATAACCCTTGGAGGGTCGAAACATGAGAGAAGAAAAAGTACAATTATTCACACCATTTAAAGACATGGTGCAAGGTTTTGAAATCATGCTTCCACTACTTGAAAAAATCAAGGATAGTGGTTTAAGGACTCAAACAATTATTTGTTATGGTCAATTGACATCAACCTATAACGAAATGGTAAATGAAATAAATGAAGCAGAAGAAATTTTAAAAAAAGCAAAAGCCCATCTTAATTGATGGGTTTTTTTATAATAAAGAACGAATTTTAATAAGAGAGAGAGTGTGAAAAAATGATGATATTTAATTATCCCAGTAAGAAAGAACTAAAAGAAAATGTTGGTCAACAACTTAAATATACTGAAACCAGTATGTTTGGATTGGAGTTTAAACCCAATGGAACTTTTGCGGGTTGTAATAGACCGCACGATTACAGGGGGACAGGAAAAAGAGAATTCTTTGCAGAAGTAACAATGCAAGATAACTTGATTTCTAAAGTCTCATGAGATTAATATTAAGCCTTAGTGCATTTGGTATTGTCTTATTCTTTTTAGCTTTTTATTTTATTCTTGAAGAACTTTCAAGAGTAATTTATTAACCAACTATAACCCAACTTAATTGTTGGGTTTTTTTCTTAATAAATAATAAAAGAGGAAAATTAAATGAAAGGATTTATTAAATACTGTAATGATTTTTACGGGCAAGATAATAGCCTTTATGGGAAAGAATTTTTCCCATCAACTGGAGGTGTTACAGAAAGTGAATTAATACTTGCAACCTTAATAAGAATACATTCAAAACCCGATTTGCCATTCGATGGTGACTCTGTCGATAGAGAGCATGTGAGAGATATTTTAATAAAATATATTAGCCCAACTTAATTGTTGGGTTTTTTTCTTAATAAACCTCTGTGTTAGAGGAAAGGAAAGTAATAACAAGTGCGAAACATCACTCCCTTTGTATGCCAAAAAAAGAACGCAAACTGCTATGTACTAGCTTCGAAGCGTAACAGGTCTAAACGGCAACAGGTGCAAATGCTCCCTCCATGAAATAGACTAGCAATAAATAAGGTGAATGCCTATAACATTTATTAACTTTGATAAGCAGTTACACAAAATGCTTAACAGATAATAGTCCTCAAAAAACTCTCCTGTTCGTGGGTAGCGAACTTAAAAATCTACCCATTTTAATTTTTAGGAGTAATACGACATGAAGTATTAACTGCACGACCCACCCATCGAGGTGGGTTTTTTTCTTAACCTAAGCATTTGCAGAGGACTGGTAGGCACACAGGCAACCATATCCAAACAATTAGTTTTAGTCACCTTTGGGCATAGGTAGGAAAAAAAGCCCACTAAATTTTAATAAGAGAGAGGATGTAAAGATGGAAAGTAATACTTTAAGCGAACTCTTAAAGAGTCGCAGTGATAAAGAGATAAGTCAAAATGTTTGCATAGGTGATGTTTATTATCATCTTAAAAAATCAAGCGGGACTAGAAGACGATTAAGAGTTGATGCAGTTTACAATGCTAAAGGTCTAAAAGGGAAACCTGATAAGACTATAGTAGCGTGTACTGACATGGCAACACGCCAACCTTATACGCCAATCATGGTCAAGAACTTTCTAAAGAATTACAAGTCTTTAGAGTTGACCAAAGGTGAGTCATTTATATATAGCGGTCAAGTTGGCCGTTTGGGTGGATTTATGTCACATTTATATAAAGCGATTTCGATGTCTGATTCTTCAAACAGAAGAAAGCTTGAAAAAGCATTTCCTGAAGAAGTTGCAATATTTAATAGTAACTGGTCTTTTGATGATATCCAAGATAAAGTCAAAACAGGTGCAAGACTTCACCAACATTAACAATAGCCCATCTTAATTGATGGGTTTTTTTCTTAATAAACAATTAAGGAGAAAAAGTATGAAAGACAATTTCATGGTTAGAATTGAGAGTGTTTATGGTAATAGGTTAATTTATCCTGTTAATAGTGTTGCTTTATCAGTAGCAAAATTAATGGGTAGAAAAACTTTTAATCAAGAGCATATTGTTGAGATACAAAAGTTAGGCTTCGAAGTTCAAGTTGAACAGGAGGTCTTATGATTTATTATTCATTCATAGGGATTCTAATATTTATTGGAATCTCTTGTTCGCTTGTCATTTTTCTTAAAGAAGAGAACGACAAGATAAATATGTATGTCGAAGAAGAAAGATTTGACAGTGACGAAGAAGAACTTCGAAACGAGTCAAGTGAAATCAGAGACTATGATTTCTTGGGAGACCGCAATGAGTAGTGAGTTTTTTAGAAATCTAAACATTGATAATTTTCCAGTAGACGAAGACAGGTTTGAGCAACGATGTAATTGTTGTAACAAGGGCATGTCTGAGGGCTACAAGTTATACTTAAGAGATGAATACTATGCCTGTAGTGAAAAATGTTTTAACGACATTCTTTACTACAGTGGGCATTACATGTTCACCACTTTTGATGAGGGAGACCTCGATGTTTCCAAGGGTGACTGTTTCTATGACAGTGATGGAAATGCTTATTGGAGCAAGGAACATTTAGAAGACAAAGAAAGTGAAGAACTTCTGAATCATGATTATTATGATGAAGATGAAGAACACATGAACTCGTAATGAAGTGGCAGTCGACAGAGTCTGAAAACATTACGAATAGCAAAGCTATTAACACTAGTGGGCTTTGTGTTTAGTCTTGAGCATGACTATAAACTGCTCACCTTATTTAAAAAAATTATAACTTCTAATGGGGTGTGCGTTAGAAGACACGAGTGACGAGGTATTTAGTAAGGGCTAAATTCCTATGACTTACAAGGAGGTTGGGATAAAAACCAACATAGTAGGGATACTAAAAACATCTGTTTAAATCTAAGAATGTATACGACTTAGTTTCAGTTGGTATCTGCAAAGTGCCTTTAAAGTGTCTTAGCAATTCGATGATGTAACCTTGACCGAAGGATAGATTGCAATCTGTCATCATTGATAACCCCACCAATTTTTAAAAATACTAGCTATAAGTCTCTTCGAGGGAGGGGACTTTTATTTATTATTTAGAGAGGAGAAACAAATGGATGTAATAGACAAATTTGAAGCTGAGTTTGGCTTTGGAAATAAATTTAATATGTATGTAAAAAAGTGTGACAAATGTTCAACTCCTATGAATTTTGGATGGGTTGTTGGAGACTATGAATCTTGTGGTGAAAAATGTGCCGTAAGTTTATTAGGTGGACAAAACAGGTTTAATTTAGAAATGAAAATTTGGAATTCACAGGGTGATAACGATAATGTTTATTACACTCACTGGGAATGCATGGACGATGAAGTTGATGCACTAGGTTTTTATTACAATGAGAAGGGTGAGGAAATTGATTGTACTGTTGAAAAAGCGGTGCAAATTCTATCCAAATCTGATTATTACAAAATAGAGGTGAGCGAATGAAAACCATGACAGACAAAATAAACAATGACATCATGGGCAAGTTAAAGAAAAAGAAAGAGCCAATGGCACTTGGTAAAGAAATTGAGAAGTACCATGTTTGGATAGGTGATAAGAAGATGACAACAAATCTTGTAACTTACACTCTTGCCAAAATACTGTTGGATGTTTATGTAGACAAAGGTCACAAAGAGGTGACAATAATAGGAGTTAGATGATGAGATTAAATAATCTAGGCGAAGATTTAAAATCTGATGGTGAGGTGCTAGACATGGTTTACGATTGGGCAGAAGCCCACCCATGGATAGCATCAGACTTAAAAGAAATACTGGAAAACCAAGAAGAGCAAATCTCTGATGGTTATAAGTCATATCTTTTAAAACAGAAGGCAATTGAGATTAGTGCAAAACGCACTGAAATCAACACTTCTGACTGGACACCAAATTTAGGAGTAAAAGATGTTTAATGGATTTGAAGATTGGGAAGTGTTACATGATGAGGTTAATTTATCCACATTGTTAACATTTCCTGAAAAGACTGATTTTGGTTACTGGTTTGAAAGAGAGATTGGTACCGAATGGGGTTGGAACGAACACGATGAGTATGTAGGTGATGGAGTATGGAATCAAACTATGTGCGATGTTTATTTCTTTGAGGTTACTCAAGAACAATTAGAAATGGTTGAGAAAAGAGAACTTTGGATATTAGAACAAAGAAAGAAAAGTTAGTAAAACATAACGCATCTAAGATGGTGTGTTATTTCTTATTAATTTCCGAGGAGGAAAAATGAAAGAAAGCACTAAAGTGACTTATTTGAAACACGATAAAGTCAAAATAGTTTTAGACATGGATGATTACAGGGCATTATTGAAAGGTCGTAATGACTTAAACAGTGCTATCTCTATGATGCATGAGTGTTGTACAGTTTATTTAGAAGATGTTGGTAAATTAGAAAGTCTGAATCATAGAATTGATAGGGGCTTGGGATTTGTAAGCAAAAAAGATGACAGATACGGTTATCATGGGTATGTCCTTAGTAATGATTTGAGGGCTAAAGAGTGATTGGTGATAATATACCAAACGAAAACCATGAAGGTTATTGTCCAAAGTGTCAAGGTGATTTAGAATGGGACAGTGGTTCTGATATGGAAAGCGAAAAATGGTACTGTTTGGGATGTAATTCTGATTTTGAAGTGAAGGTCGAAATGGTTAGATTTTGGGACACTTTAAAGGAGATAAAGCAATGATTGTTTATGAATACACAAACAGAGAAAACTTACATGAAGGTGATTTGGCTTTTAGTAAATTCTATGGGACAAAAGAGGAAGCTATCAAACTTAAACAAGAGCGTACAAAAATCTTTAAACATGATTTAAAGGCTCTTGGTAGAGATGAGATAGCAATGATTTTGTCTATGGGACATGTTAATATGACTTATCAGGGGGGTTGGCAAGAAGTCCATGATATTTCAACTCTAGTTAAAAGCACCAAGGAGGTCAAATGATTAAAGATATGTTTAATAACATTTGTTATAAGACATGGGATCGGAAAGATGATGATGCTAAGGCTCTGATTAAGGGTCTTAATGCCATTAAGTCCACTTATGTCATACAATGGGTCTCTAAAGACCAAGTTAGAGTTTGGTGTGACCAATCAGACTTCGATAGTTTGATAGATAAAGAAGATGGAGGGTTTAATGAAATCGAAAGGTAAAGAATATCTTACAATTTTGTTAGAACTAATTTTTATGGGAGTAGTGTGGTATGCATTTTCTATCGCACTTCTTTCTATACTGGGAGGTTAAATGTGTCACATGAATAATAATAATAAAACAATAAGAATACCTTTAAGCGATTATGATGTTAACGAGTTATTTCGTGAATTAATAGATGGTGATGGCCGAGATGAAATTCATTGGAGTTTTAACCCCGAAGGTACCCAAGAGTTAATTAATGTTATATTTTTCAAGGAGGAAGAGGATGAGTGAGGATTGGCAAATAATAAAGCAAACATCAGTGCAAGGGGTAGTGGAATATTCTGTGTCTGATGGTGTTGTAGGCGAGAGAACTTTTTCCTATAATTTCAGCACACTTGCTGAAGCTAAGGAATATTTACAAATACTAAAAGAGGATGGATGGGGGACGGCAAATGAGTAAAGAAAGAAAACAAAGATTTCCATACACTAATGATGTAAATATAGGTGTGTGGGATTGTACGTTTTATTTAACCGATGATGATGGTAATGAGGTTTTAAATGAGGATGGAACTATTAAGATGTTTGATGCACCTAATTTAGACTGGTCTTATATTGCTGAATCTGTAGAACTTGATGATTTGGCAGAAAAACATGGAGATTAAAGAAATAGAGTTCTTTGATTGTGCAATTCAACTTAGAAGAGTCCGAAGATTACAACAAGATGCTGAATTTGAAGACAAAACAGAACTAGCTGAATTTTATAAAACAAGAGTAGAACATTTCCAATCCCTTATAGACCAAGAGGTTGAGTATGAGCCTAATTTTTAACAATGGAGGTAAAGGATGACTAATCCTAATAACAATAAAAACTTTAATGATGAAGCTTTAAAAATTAACAGGAAGCTGAAGAAAGAGTTAGATGAAATTTATGAAACAGTTTTTGGTTTGTTAGACAATGGCGAGGCATCACATGATGAGCTAATTGTGGTTTTAAAGGGTCTATATGACGATTCTCAGACTCTAGAGGCCTCAAGGCAAGATGACTACTGGTCTAGACAAAAGGCTGTTAAAATATTACATAAAAAGGCAATGGAGGTTGAAGAATGACCGCTAAACGAGAAATTCTCTTAGCAGTAGCGATATGGGACATTGTTTATGCAAAAATAGATAAACGTTGTCCTAGATTTGATGGGCTAACCGATTTAGAAAAAGAAGAAATAGTGGGCGATGCAGTAAGTCAAATAGCCCTCACTTTGAATAACACATTAGAAAAAGAACTAGATGAAAAAGTAATGGACATTCAGAGTTTACACATTTTATGACATCTAGTAGAGAGTGTGGAAAAGAGACCCCTAGTTGAACCAATTAGGAGTCTCTTACTTCTTCTACTTAATTAATTACTATAAAGGACTACTATGGAGAACAATTTGGAAATGTGTACGATTTGTACAGGTCAAAAATCTGACTTAGATGTTTTCAGACTAATTAATTATTACGAAAAGACAGTGTGTGAAGTTTGTTTACAAACAGTAGTCGCACCTGCTTCACCTAAATTATTTATTAATTATGTTAATAATGGTGAAATTGTGTACGAAGACTTGCAAAAAGAGAAAGATTACATACAGTCACTTGATGTGGTTGACTCTTTCTTTGATGATAACGATGTTGCTTATGCCGTTGACTCGGATGGATCAATTTTGAAAACAAAGGACTCAAGTCCTATTATTTTTGACGAAATAACTCCAAAAAGCTTATTTGAGTTCCTAGAGAAGAATGCAGTAGGCCAAGAAGAGGCTAAAAAGACATTATCGGTTGCAATGTACAATCATTTCAAAAGAATTAAGCTAAATCGAGAAGGTATACAAATTAACAAGAACAACATACTTCTTATTGGAAGTACTGGTGTCGGTAAGACCTTCATAACTTCGTTATTAGCGAAGAAACTAAATTTACCCTTTGTCATTGCCGATGCTAACAGTTTAACCCAAGCAGGGTACGTTGGTGGCGATGTGGAGGACATGTTAGAGTCATTGGTGCGTAAAGCTGACGGTGATGTGGAAAAAGCACAGTGTGGGGTAGTAATTATTGATGAAATAGACAAGATTTGTTCATCAAAAGGCTCAGGCCGAGACCCAAGCGGTGAAGGTGTACAACAGGCTCTTTTAAAGCTTGTTGAGGGAGGAGAGTTTAAGGTTGGAGGTAGTAAAACTGAGCCAAAGACTAAAAGTTACATGTTTGACACCACAAATGTTCTTTTTATTGTGGCAGGAGCCTTTACTAACATTGAAGAGATAGTGTTATCTAGGGAAGTTCCTAGTGAAAACATTGGATTTTTAAATGAAAGTAAGGAAAAGATAAGTAAGGACGAGATATACAAGAAAGTTATGCAGGAGGATTTCGAAAAGTTTGGGATTATTCCAGAACTTCTAAGTAGACTACCAACAAGGGTATCATTAAGACCCCTTACTGAGGAAAATTTGGTCGAAATCATGTCTAAAATCAACAATAACCTAGTAGGGCAGTACAAACACTTGTTTGCAGAGGATGATATTAAGTTTAAAATCACAAAAAGTGCATTACGAGAGATTGCAAGGAATTCTATACTAGGAAACACAGGAGCAAGAGGATTACAAGGTATATTTGAGCAACTTTCTAGAGAAATTATGTTTACGGCACCATCTGATGATTCTGTCACTAATTTTACTATTACAAAGAAGGATGTTTTAAATTTGACAAACGGTTAACAACTAAAAACGGAGGTTTTATGGATAACAGGGAATTACTATTATTACAAATCTCATCACAATTAAACCATATGTCCCAAACAGTAAGCAAGGGGCGACAATCTGCATTTAAAAAAGTTTTACTTGGTGCAGATAGCGTAAGGACAATTGCGGAAGATATTTTAGACTTTACAATCAGTGCATTATCGAAAGGTACCGCACTAACATCAACGGCATCAGCCTTGGCTTCAAGGATGAACGTACACACCCAATTTAATTTAAAATCAGGTACTTCACAAAAAGCGGAAGCTACTATGATTTCAGCAGGGGTTGAAGCATTGGGTTCACTCGGATCTCTTGGTTACACACAAGTGGTTACTGAGTCCCAAGGTGTCATGAAGTTAAACAGGTTAGATTTTAAAGATGAGAAGAACTTATTGTTCTTTTATTTTAGAGAGATAAGGAGAGTGTCACCCATAGACTTGCCACAAGAGGAGTACAAGGGTTGGACACATCCTTATAAGAATGGTGTTCCTATAGTTAAGAAAATGCCATCGGAGTTAAGCAAGAAGTATCTCTACAAGAGAATGCCTAAGGTTTACGATGCTCTAAACTCTTATGGTTCAACAGCATTTATTGTAAATGAAGAGCTGTTAGAAATTGTCAGTGATTTTGACAGCAACGACCACTTGTTTATCCCAGAGACTGTAGATAGTGAGAAAGTTAGTGAGTCTTTAAAGAGTCTTTTAAACTTTAAGCGGACATCTGAGTTTGTAGGGAAACAAGCCAAGAAGTGGTATCTGGACAATGTTAGTCAACAACTTTTAAAGAAAGGACTGACAGTTGCCCAAATAGACGGTAGAAGCAACACTTACAAGAAAAGAAAAGCATCAGGATGGATGAAGGATAAATCTTCAGACTCTTTAGATGTTGTAAGGGCTTCTTCAAAAAGATATGAGTTTGACAGGGTAATGGATATGGCGAAGCTAATGTCTGAGAAAGCTTTCTATTATGACTTCCAACTGGACAGTAGAGGTAGGTTCTATCCAATTGTTAACTATTTTGAGCCTACAGGTTCAGATTTAGCAAAAGGTCTGCTAATGTTCAATCATGGAGTTCCTTGGTCTGAGCAAGTAGAGAGGTCTTTAGCAATACATACTGCAAATTGTGCTGGGGAAGATAAAATATCTATGGAAGACAGGGTTCTTTGGACTTATGTTTGGATGGACGAGATATTAGAAGCTTCAAAAGACCCACACAACTCTGAATGGCTAAACAAGCATAGCACTGACAAGAAAACTAAGTTTCAGCTTATATCAGCTATTTTGGAATGGAAGAAGCTAGAGGAGTTAGGTAGAGACGAATATCTATGTCACCTACCAATAGGTCTAGATGCTACCAATTCGGGGTTGCAAATACTATCTGCTTTGACGAGAGACAGGTCTGGAGCTGAAGAAACTAATGTTATAAACCATCCTAAGAAAGAAATTGGTGATGCATATATGGTTATAGCCAAGTCTGTGTTAGACAATGGCTTCAGTTACAAGGAGTTCGAAGAACTTGGAGATAAAGCTTGGAGAAAACTTTGTAAAAGACCAACAATGTCTTATTACTATGATGCAGGGAAAGGTTGTATACAAGACCAGACATTTGAGGATAGAAGAGACCATGGCTATGAATTATTGTCAGCAATGACATATGATGACTCAGCTTATATTGGCACTGCTATCTTTGATGGTGTTAAGTCGGCATTCCCTAGACAAACAGAAGCAAAAGATTTGTTAAAGAAGGGTGTGAGAAAGTACTTGTTGGATAATAAAGATACTCCAATGATTACTTGGAAGACTGCTACTGGTTTTACTGCTTTTCAAAACTATGCAAAGACCTCTATTAAAAGAGTCAACTGCATGTTTGCAAGTAGGCCTGTAAAACTGAGCTATCAGATCTTCTTAAGCGAAGCTAGAAAGACTGACCATGAAAGAGGCATTAGTGCCAATTTTGTACACTCTCAAGATGCCGCACTACTGGCCTTAGTTATTGCAAGGTTAGCAGAGTTGGGTCTTAGTGACTTTATGATGATACATGACCAGTTTTCAGTTAACGCAGAAAACATGGACTTACTTCTAGATGTCTTTGGGCAAGTGTTTAAAGAGATATTTGAAGAAGACCAACTGGGAAATACATTACGGTTACTAGGGCTTGAAGATGAGGTTCTCATGGACTATGGTGATTTACAAATGGAAGAGGTTTTAGCTTCCAAGTATATTATCTCTTAGTTTTATGACATCTTATAGAGAACAGTTCGCTAAAGGAGATAAAAATGGCAAGTGAATTTACAGAGCTATGCGAAACTTATGGGTTGTCTCCGGGCGACCCTGAAGCAATTGATAAGCTGATTCATTTTATAGGTGAGTCAGACGATGAAGGGGCAGATGACTCTTGGTATTTTAACGAAGATGCCGATGCGTTTGACCCTGATTTAACAACGGAGGAAGAGGACAATGAAGAATGACGAAGTAAACAACCCAAAGCACTATACTTCAGGAAAGATAGAAGCGCTGGAAATTATTGAAGATGCCACAACAGACCTTGATGGTCTAGAGGCTTTTGCAATAGGAAGTGCTTTAAAGTATATTGTAAGATTTAATAAAAAGAACGACCCTATCCAAGATTTGGAAAAGGCTGTATTTTATATTAACAGGGTTATACATGGAAGATTGAAAAACATAGGTAATATGTACAAGGAGGACAAATGATAGCACTAATAGATGCAGACATAATTGTTTATTGGGCGGCTAATCATTGTCAGACTAATTACTATAATGTAATAGATAAAGATAATGAAATCTTAAAAGAGTATGACAGTAAGCGTCATGCCATTAGTGGTCTAGAGGACATTGAAGGACTCTGGAGGTTACAAGCCAGTCAAACCGAGGAATCACCATACAAGGTAGTTTCCGGAAAGACAGTGCTAGAGCCTTGGTCTGAATGTGTTGACTTTATAAATGACTTTATTAAGAGTGTAGTTGGTAAATCTAAGGCAGATGGTTACGAGTTACATTTATCAGGGCACACTAATTTCAGAAAAGATATTGCAGTAACAAAACCTTATAAAGGCAACAGGACTGGCGATAAGCCGTTCTATTACCAAAAGGTTAGGGACTACTTGACTTCTGAGCTAGGTGCTCAAATATCTGAAAATGAGGAAGCTGACGATACATTGGCTATTGCCCAGACTAATGATAAAGACAATACAATAATTTGCACAATAGATAAAGACCTGTGGATTGTTCCCGGTGCAAAGTATGATTTTAAGAGAGAAGAGTTAAGCTATGTCACTGACTATGACGGTATCAGGAATTTTCAATACCAGATGTTAGCAGGTGACCAAGTTGACAACATACAGGGTGTTCCTAAGATTGGCCCTGTAAAAGCAAAGAAGCTTTTGAAGGATAATGAGGATATTCAAGATGCTTGGGTTGCTATCAGAGAAGAGTATAGGAATTCCTATAGTTATAATGCTGATGTTGTAATGTTAGAGATGGGTAGACTACTTTGGATGAGACGAAGTGTCGGACAAATGTGGGAACTACCTTTATTTATAAATGAGCTAGAGAAGGAGGACATAAATGGATAATTTAGTAGAAAACGTGGAGTTAAACTGGTGTTTCTTAGACCCCAACAATCCACAAGAGAACTTTGAGAGACTTCAATGGTCTGTTACAGCTTATGTTGATAAGGCAGAAGCACAGAAGTTTAAGAAGAGCGGTTATATTAGATCTTTGCGACCTGTAGAGGATGCAGAGGGTAATGAAACTGGTCAGTACAAAGTAACTTTTAAACAAAATGCCAAAACTAAGGCAGGTAAAGATTTATCACCTCCCGGTGTTTTTACAAGAACAGAAGAAGGCACTATCAAGCCTTTAGGTGGGGTTATCATTGGCAATGGTTCTACTGGGACTATTTCTTATGATACTTACGACTGGGACTATAAAGGTCAGAAGGGCAGTTCTATGAGTTTAAAGAATGTTCTTGTTACCAACTTGATACCTTACGAGAAGTCAGACCCTGCAGGTTCAGAGTTTGGCAGTTTGGATTCTGGTTCGGAGTTTGCAAAGCCTAAGAAAGAGGAAGTTGACTTAGACTTTACAGAAGATGGCGACTACTAATACAAAGTAGTACCTACAGATACTCTTCATTGAGGGGTATCGATAGTTACTATTTACACAACTAAAGGTCTTAATTGGCCTTTATTTTTCTATGGAGGAAAAATGAAAAATAAAGAAATGGGACAAGAAGGTGTCTTTGTTAGACACGAGTCTTGTGAAGCCTGTGGTTCAAGAGATAATAAGGCTGTTTATGACAACGGTGATAAGATGACTTATTTCTGTTTTGGTTGTGAAAATACAGGAGTTTATGAAGAGAAAGGTGAGACTATTAAGTTGGCACCTAAAGAATTTCAAAGTTCTACAGAAACTATTAATGAGATAAAGACTTTTGACATTAGAGGTTTTAGAGAGCGTAAGATTAAGAAAGAGATAGCAGAGCTTTATGACGTAAAGGTTGGATACTCGGAAGAAGATGGTAGTACTATTAAGTACCACTATTACCCTATAACCAACAAAGGTAAGATAGTTGGTTACGAGAGAAGAGATTTAGATACTAAAAAGTTTCTTGCCATAGGATCTGTTAAAAACAAAGACGAGTTCTTTGGGCAGTCTAAGTTTGCTCCGGGCTCTTGTAAGAGGATTGTTGTTACAGAAGGTGCTTTAGATGCAATGTCTGTCCAACAGGTCTGGAAAGATAAAAAGCAAGAGTGGGCAGTTGTATCGACTATCAATGGTGCCCAAGGTGCCTATAAACAAGTAGCCGCTAATTTATCTTATCTTAATTCTTTTGAAGAGGTTGTGTTTCTATTTGACCATGATGAAGCTGGTCAAGATGGAGCAAAATCTTGTGCAAGACTTGTAAGAACAGGTAAGGCTAAGATTGGTGCTTTAGGGAGATTTGGTAAAGACGCTTCTGACTATCTAGTTTCAGGCAAGACCTATGAGTTAGAGAAAGCAATTTGGAATGCAGAGAAGTACTCTCCTGCAGGTATTATTAATTCTGCAGATACTTGGGAATTATTTAATGAAGACAGAAGAGAGGATTCCGTACCTTACCCTGATTGTTTTGGCAATGTAAATGATATGACATACGGTAGAAGAACTGGTGAGCTTACTATTTTTACAGCAGGAACTGGTTCTGGTAAGTCTACTTTTGTTAAGGAAGATATTTATCATTTAATAATTACTACAGATTATCAAGTTGGTGTTGTATCTCTTGAAGAGTCTGTGAGAGAAACATTAGACGGTGTGATAGGTGTCCATCTAAACAAGAGAATCAACTTACCTGATGTTGTATTTGACAGGTCAGGGGAGGAAGGTTCTAAAGCTTGGCAAGAGGTTGCAGGCTCAGGAAGGCTTCTATTATTAGACCATCAAGGTTCAGTTACTGATTCTTCTCTTATGGATAAGATAGAATTTATGGCCGCATCTGGTTGTAAGTTTATATTCTTAGACCATATAACCTTAGCGGTTAGTGAGGTTGAGGGTAATGCCAATGAAGCTATGGACAAGGCTATGTCGGATCTCTTAAAGTTATGCAAGAAGCATGATGTTTGGATTGGAGTTGTATCTCATCTTAGAAAGACAAGTGGTGGAAGTAAAACCTTTGAGGAGGGTGCATCAATAACGGAAGATTCTTTAAAAGGGTCTGGAAGTTTGAAGCAAATAGCTTTTCAAATCATTGGTTTTTCTAGAAACAAGTACTCTGATGACGAGGGTGTAAGACAGAGAGTTAACATATCGATACTAAAGAACAGATTTACAGGGCATACAGGCCCTGCAGGATGTGCGAGGTATGATAATTTGACAGGTCGTTTACACAGCACCCCTGCGGAGTTTAATTAGAGGAGTGGAAATGAAAAAGTTAGTTTTTGATGTAGAGTCAAACGGTTTTGTCAATGACGCTACTAATGTTTGGTGTATATCTACTTACGATATAATTAAAAAGACTTCAATAACTTTCTCAGACAATGATGATGATAGTCCTTCTTTAGCTGAAGGGCTTAAATACTTGTCAGATGCTGACGAGTTAATAGGTCACAATATTATTATGTACGACATGCCTCTCTTAAGTAAAATATTCAACTTTAAAACAGAGGCTAGGCTTATAGATACTTTTCTTATGAGCCAGTTGTTAAACTTTAATAGACGTTTGGGTAGGTACAAAGGTAGGCATGGTCTGGAGATGTGGGGTGAGCACTTTGGTGTTCTTAAGCCCTCTCAAAGCCAATGGTTAAGATTTGAACCTGCAATGTTAAATAGATGTGAGCAAGATGTTTTAATCAATGTCAGGGTCTTTCATGCTCTTTTAAAAGAGTTTAAGGACTCCGGTATTCCAAAAGAAGTTCTTAATCGTGAGTTTAGGATAGCAAAGATTAGTGCTAGACAGGTTAAAAACGGATGGTTAGTTGACAGAGATTTGGCTGAGAAACACTTACAGTTTTTGACAAAAGAGATTGATAAGCTTAAAGATAAGATTGAACCAAGCATGCCACCTATTGTAAAGTGTCCTGATTTTTGGGTCAGTAACTCAGAGTGTAATACAATAATGAAGACAAAAGGTATTAACTATGAGAAAGGAATGGTTGGTGGTAAGCAATTAAGAAAACCAATTATCCCTAGGTGGACTAAGTCTGGGAACCTTCATAAGCATATACAAGATTGGTTTGAGGGTTATGCTTGTATAGACCTTATAAATAAGAAAGATGGGTTAAACATAAATGGACCATACTGTAGAGTAGAAATTACTCCTGCAAAGTTGACTCAGACAGCAGAAGTTAAGAAGATGTTGTTTAAGAATGGTTGGAAGCCAACGGAATGGAACACCAAAAGAACTGAAGATGGGAGCTTGATAAAGACCTCTGCTAAATTAACAGAGGACTCTTATGGCTCTATCAAAGGTGATCTTGGTCAAGAGATAGCACTACACGCTGTCTATCAGCATAGAAGAAATACATTGCAGAACCAGAAAAATAAAGACAGAGGTTGGCTTGGTGTTTGTAGAGATGATGGTAGATTAGAGTGTGTACCTTTTACTTTAGGTACTGCTACTGGAAGAATGTCCCATAGAAACTTGGTAAACGTGCCGGGTGCTAAAGCTGTTTTTGGTAAAGAGATGAGAAGTCTTTTTATAGCACCTGAGGATAAAGTGTTAGTAGGTTGTGACTTGGCATCAGCCCAGTTAAGGCTATTAGCGGCCGCTATGGGTGACCCTAGTTATGTAGAAACGGTCATCACTGGTAAAGAGGAAGATGGTACAGATGTACATACTGTCAACCAAAGAGCCGCAGGACTTAAGGACAGAAGTCAGGCTAAGACTTTTATCTATGGTTTCTTGTTTGGTGCTAGTGTTGCTAAACTTGGAACTATTGTTGGAGGCAAGGCTAAGGAGGGTACTGTACTTAAGACTAAGTTCTTGAGAACATTCCCACTTCTTAAGGCTTTACAAATTAGGTTAATAGAGGAGTTTCATAAGTCAGGTAAGAAGTTTATAACCGCCCAAGACGGGAGAAAGATTCAAGTTGACTCTGAGCATAAGTTACTTAATTACCTATTACAAGGTAATGAGGCGATCTTAGCAAAAGAGTGGGCTATTGTATCTGACGGTCTTATTAAAAAGAATAACATAAATTGTAAATTGTTAGCAATTATGCATGACGAGCAAAACTTCGAATGTAACAGAAATGACGCAGATAAACTCGCTAAGATACTGGAGGAGTCTGCAACTATTGCAGGAAAGAGGCTTGGCTTCGATTGTACAATGAATGGTAATTCAAAAATAGGAGAAACTTGGTATGACATCCACTAACTATCGACTCTTAAATAGTGAGAACAGACTTTTAAGAACTTGTATTCAAGAGTCTTTAAAAGAGGAACATGATAAAGGTAATGATGCTATGCAACTTGCTAAAGCTTTGACAAAATTTCACAGCTTGATTGAAGAGGACACTGAGTATTACGAAGGTTTTAGGATGTACTCAGATGTCCATAAGAGGTATTTTAATAAACTACAAAAATTAGGTCTCTTACCAGAGACAGATGATAAATAATAACAGAGGAAATTTCAATGAAAAAACTAGCAACAGATTATCAAAATTTTATAGCCCTTAGTAGGTATGCCAGATGGTTACCTGAGCAAAAGAGAAGGGAGACGTGGGAGGAAACTGTCGCTAGGTACTTTGATTTTATGGAAGTACACCTAAAAGAGAACACCAACCAAGAGTTAGTTCCTAAGACTAGGAAAATACTAGAGGAGGCTGTCCTTAATTTAGAAGTCATGCCAAGCATGAGGGCTCTAATGACAGCAGGACCTGCTTTAGCTAAGAACCATATTGCAGGGTACAATTGCGCTTATCTTAGCGTAGACCACCCTAAAGCATTTGATGAATGTTTATTTATTCTTATGCATGGCACTGGTGTAGGCTTTAGTGTTGAAAGACAATTCATTAATAAACTGCCTGAAATACCTGAACAAATGGTAGATGTTGAAGATGTAATTGTAGTACAAGATTCTAAAGAAGGTTGGCAATCTGCTTTCCGAAAGTTAATTACTTATCTTTATGATGGTGAGATGCCTAAGTGGGATTTCTCTAACATTAGACCTAAAGGTGCTAGACTTAAAACTTTTGGAGGAAGAGCAAGTGGCCCTGATCCTTTAATCGACTTGTTTTATTTTACTACTAACATCTTTAAGGATGCTGGTGGTCGTAAGTTAACTAGTTATGAGTGCCATCGTATGATGTGTAAGATTGCAGAAGTTGTAGTTGTAGGCGGTGTACGTAGGTCAGCCCTAATGTCATTGTCTAACTTGACTGATGAAAGAATGCGTAATGCAAAAACCGGCCAATGGTGGACCGATACTCCAGAAATGGCACTAAGTAATAACAGTGTATGTTATACAGAGAAGCCTGACATTGGAATCTTTATGAAAGAGTGGACATCATTGTATGAGTCTAAGTCTGGTGAGCGTGGTATCTTTAATAGAGAAGCCGCAATCAAACAAGTAGCTAAAAATGGAAGACGTGATCCTAATCATGACTTTGGTTGTAACCCTTGTAGTGAGATACTATTAAGAGATGGTCAATTTTGTAATCTTACTGAAGTTGTAGTTAGAGCAGAAGATACGCAAAAAGACATAATGCGTAAGGTTAGGTTAGCTACGATACTTGGAACATTCCAGTCATCATTAACTAACTTTAAACGCTTGAGACCTAAGTGGATACACAATACAGAAGAGGAAGCACTACTTGGTGTAAGTCTTACTGGTATTATGGACAACAGCTTTATGAATGGCAGTAATGCAGATAGAGGATACTATGGTAAGCGAAACCTTCCTGATTTCCTTTCAGACTTACGTAAAGAGACAGTAACAGTAAACAAACATTGGGCAGAACTGATGGGCATAAGCCAATCAACTGCAACTACTGCTATTAAACCTAGTGGTACAGTAAGTCAGTTAGTTGACAGTGCTAGTGGTATACATACTAGACACAACGACTACTATTTGCGTAGAGTTAGGGCAGACTCTAAAGACCCAATAGCACAGCTAATGGAAGACCAAGGCATACCTTGTGAGGTTGATGTTATGAAACCTAAGAGTGTTAAAGTGTTTACATTTCCAACTAAGGCCCCTCAAGGAGCCATACTTAGAAATGACAGAAATGCTATTGAACAGTTAGAGTTGTGGCTTACTTATCAAAGATACTATTGTGAGCATAAGCCTAGTGTAACTATCAGTGTTAGGGAGCATGAATGGATGGAAGTAGGTGCATGGGTATACAAACATTTTGATGAAGTATCAGGTGTTAGTTTCTTACCGCACTCTGACCATTCGTATCAACAAGCACCCTATGAAGATTGCACTAAGAAAGAGTACACAGCAATGTTTAATAAAATGCCTAAGAATGTAGACTGGGACTTAATCAGTAAATATGAACTTACAGACATGACAGTGGGCAGTAAAACACTAGCTTGTACTGGAAACATATGTGAGATGGTAGATTTAGTTGAAGAAGACAAGGAGATGGAATGAGATTATTAGTAATTTGTGTTTCAATAATACTTTTAGCGGGCTGTAGTCCGTTTATGAAAAAAGTAGAAAAACAACAAGAGATTCAGGAAAACGACAGACTTGTCTGTAGACCAGCAGACTCTGTCCTATGTTCTGGATTTGAAGTAAGTGACTGATTGTTTTATTTGTGGAAAATGTGGGGAGTCTAAGGACTCCTCTTTTTTCAGCAAGAGTCAATTAGATAGTCCTTCTAAATATTGTAAGTCTTGTAGGAAAAAGTCAAACAAAGCTTTTAAAGAAGCTAATCCCGGATATATGGATATATGGCGGTATGGCCTTTCTATCGCAGATAAAGAAGAGATTATAAAGAAGCAAGGAGGTACCTGTGCCAATGAGAATTGTCAGTATGGTCTAGACGATGACCACAAGTTGTACGTGGATCATTGTCATAAAACCGGCAAGGTCAGGGGTCTATTGTGTCATCATTGTAATGCCGCACTTGGACTTCTCATGGAAAGCCCCGATAAGATAGAAGGGCTTATGTACTATGCAAAAAAGCATAGTGATGTTTAACTTTAAAGGGAAAAAATATGTTGGAAAAAATAAAGAACGGTGCAGACGGTGCAATAGACGTAGGTATTAAGTTGATTAGTTTATCAATTATATTACAAGTTATTTTCGGTGCGAAAGTAGCATTTTTAACAGGTGATGTTGTAAATTCTATACTTACTATAGTATGGACTTTAGGTAACGCTGGTTTGGCAGGTATAATTGCCGCTGGTATTATTTGGAAGTTGTTAGATAAAGACATAACGAATGAATTGTCTAAATAAAGGAGCAACATGGAACAAGTAACAGAGTTAGCAAAGAAGGTTTTAGAAAATAAATCATTAACTATCTTCCTAGGAATTGTCGTATTGGCATTATTCTTTGGATGGGTAGGTGGTTGATAAAAAATCTAAACCAAAAAAAACCGGTGGTCTTATCCCAACAGATAGGACTGCCGAACTTTATAGAAAGCTAAGAAATAAAAACAAATAGGAGAACTATGTCAGACTCGGAGGAAAACGCTTTAGAACCTAAAGATGAATGCTCAATATGCGGAAGTGACTATGACCCATCATGTGGTGGAGTCCAAGGTTACTTTGGTATATCACCAGTTACCTTCTGCGAGTGGTGTTATTCTTCTATAATAAGTATGGTTTCTATCCATTTAGGGATAGACGAGGACTAAATTATGGGATATAAACCTAACAATCGCTGGAAAAGTAAAGTAAGAAACGCAGACTCTAAGTGGGAAGGAGACTTAAGAGATGGCATAATGTCACCTTGTGAGTTTCATCCCGATAAGATACCCTACACTGTTGATCATCACTATCATCCTGATTTTAAAATAGGTGATGTTTTAATTGAAGCTAAGGGTAGGTTTATGGACTCTGCTGAAGCTCGTAAGTATTTGTTTATAAGAGATGCTTTACCGTTTGGGACAGAGTTGGTTTTTCTTTTTTATAACTATAAAACACCTATGCCTAGAGCTAAGGTTAGAAAAGATGGAACCAAATGTACACATGGTGAGTGGGCCTCTAAGAATAATTTTAGATGGTTTACAGAGAACACTATAACTAAAATTTTAGAGGTGAAATAATATGGAAGTAATGGCAAAAGTAACTATACAAACAACTGACGTTAGCTCGCCAATTGTTAATACAACTATCTATGAGATATCAGATGTCCCATTAGGGGAAACAGAGCTTAGTAACTTAGTTAGTTTTTTAATTCAAGCTAAGAATGGCCCTTTTGAAACAGAAGATAAGAAAGAAGAAACACCTGAGATAGTAACAGATAGTAAGTCGTAGAAAAATTAAGGTCGCAAATTAGACAATCAATGTCTTCTTTGCGACCTTTTTTTTCGCTTGAGCTTAGTAGCCTCTTTGTCGTTTAACTTCGGCTACAGTCCTTTGAGCCGCAGACCTTAACTCATTACATTCTTTAATAGGAATACCTGCCTTTTTATTTAGCCTGTATTCATTATTAATCATCCACGGGTTAACCCTAGGAGTGCCTGCAAGTTTCTCAGGTCCTCCAGATTCTTTTAACATATACTCATCTGTGTACCCTTTGTGGGCCAATATGTTATGATCTTTATACTCTTTAGCCATCTTAACCTCCTCTTATTACATTATCCATGGTAATATCATCACCTCTTGTAGTAGATCTTTGTTTAATAACATCACCTTTTGGTGAAAACATATCGTCAAATCCAATATTTTCTATTGGGCCTCCGTCTTGAGAAAGTTTAGTTATGTTTTCAGTTTTTGTTCTATCAATATAATATCCAGACCTAGAACCTTCAATAGCGTCTGACGCAAGATCAGGCATTTTATCAGCTAAGTCAGCTTCTATTTTCTTTATTATAGTTGTTACTGGAATACCAGTTGCTTCATGAAGTGAATCAATCATTTCTTTTCTAAGATTATACCCATTATGAAGGTCTTTAAAGACCTCACCTGATAATTTTCTAAAAGCGTCAATATCTGTAGGTCTGATAAAGAAAGCATCGTGGACAACCATAACAGGTATTCCAATTTTATCAGCCGCTATTACAAGTTTTTGCAAGAAACCAGCATCTATGTTGTGAGTTGCATTAGGGGCTAAAGCTCCATACATGTTTTTTTGCTCTTGTACACCAAACGGGCCTTCTTGTAGCATTCTACCATCAACAGCTAATAGACCTAAATCTCTAGGAGCTTTACCTTTTTCTATTGCTTTTTGGTAAGCTTTTTTAGTTTTAAGATCATTAGGACCTAATGCAGTTATTCCAGTATCGGTGTATTGAACATCTTCAAATACCTTCACCTCTCTTCTTCCTAAACCTTTACCTTTAGACTCACTTCTTGTAGAACTTTTAACTTCAATATCAGGTACCCTCTTAGGGTTAATTTTACCTCTTAATGATTCAACACTTGTAGCATAGATTGTAAAATCAGAAACACCTCCCGAAGGAGAATTTACTAATAAAGGTTTTCTAGCTACACCAGTTTCCATTGGCGCATTTTCGTATATTTTACCGTAAGATCTCATCCACTCTCTAAATTCAAATTGAGTTTTAAGACCCTTTTTTAAAGCAGACTCCATAGCTGACCAATGTACATTCATAAGTTCAGTTGGATCAATTCCTGCTTCTTTTAATTGTAATCTATTTCTAGAAGTAAGTTGTTCAAAAAGACCAGCTTTTAGACCATCAAAACCGGCACCATACGGTATTTTCATTACTATAGGTTTTGTAATATTTCTTCCTGACTTCATAAAAGCTTTAGTTGCCTCTTCAAAAGCCTGAGCTTTAGCAGGGTCTGTTGCTCTTAAATCAGCTAAAACTACTTGAAAAAAATCATCGTAGTCAACAGAAATGTCTGCATATAAATCAGGTGCTATTGATTCTGGCGGGACACCTGCATGTAAGTCTGCCAACTCATCACTAGATAACAATCGTTTTTTACCTTCTGTTTCAGTAAAAACACTTGTTTTAAACAAACCTTCTGTATTGCCATATTGAGCTAATATGTGTTGAGAACCAGACTGTGGTGCATCAAACTCTAAAGCAAAAGTAGATCTGTATGCTTGACGTGAGGGTGTTTCAACAGACATAACACCAGATGTAACAGGACTATAATCAGTTTGAATTGCTTTTCCAAGAGTAGTACCTTGTTCAAAAAGCTCATTCTGTTTAGAAGGTGTATCATAAGCCCTTCTTATTCTCCCAATCTCTAGTAATGCAGACATATAAGGACCAGCGTCTTTTCTATTTCTTAACCACTTTGCTTTATTTTTATACTGCTTAAAAATTTCTTTATTGTTTTTACCCTCTTCAAAAACTTCTAAAATTTCTTTAGCTCTTTTTAAATATTCCTTTTCATTCATTTTCCAATAAGCATTTCTTTCTAATCCTGAAGATTTAGACTTACCTATTTGGGCCCCACCCATTGGGAAATCTTCAAACAACACAAGATCGTCTACAATTCTTAAAAACGAAGGATCTCCATATGTAATATCTATCCCAAGTTCTTTAGGAAACCTAAACATGTGTCTAACAAAACCACCGGTTTGAACATTAGCCCCTGATGGGTCTATTGAATAAACTCTTCCTCTATAATCAAATTTATAAAGAGTATGAACTTCAGCGTTATCTTGTAAATTAAATCTTCTTTCTATTTCTTTAATAAGTCTTTTTCTTACAGATCTTTGAGACTGTTGCACATCTCTTGCTACAGGTAAAGTTCCGTAAATATCTAAAAGGTCTTCAACTATATTATCTATTTTTCCACCTTTAGTTCCTTCTTTTGCATCAAGGGATGCTTCTTTGTAAGCGTCTGTAATATCTTTTCTTACTTTGTTTACTTTAGGTTTAAAAGCGTTTACTTCTTCTAATCTAGTTAAAGGCGGAACTCCTTCTTTAAGCCTTTCTGCATTTTCTTGTGCTATATGATTTGCTTTAGCGCTGGCAATGTCTTTAAAATAATTCATTACCAAACCCATTTCATGGTCTTCTAATCCAGATTTTTCTAATGTTTTATTAAACTGAACATTAGTCATTCCGTTGTCTTTAAAAAACCCTTCGTTAGATAAGAACTTCCAACCTGCGTAAAGCTCTGGGTCTACACCTACTGCAGTTTTATTAAGTATGTTTAAAACCTCAGGGTCGTATGTTGACAAAGAGTATTTGCTTCTATCCCTACCAGCAAGAAAATCTTCTGGAAGAAGACCAATTGGCGTTTCTACAATTTTACCGTCTACAACTTTCCATCTTCCATGCGGTCTAACAGCAGGTAATGTTGGGTCTATTGGTCCTTCAAAAAGATCTATCCATCTTTTTCCGTTACTTCCTTTTATATTTCTTTTTATAGACGGAGTTCTGTACCAATCATTGTAAAAATCTGAAGTAGTTAAAAGAAGTTCTTTTTGAGTAATACCTTTGTCATTTTTTGTGTATACTTTTTTTTCTAAAATAAGGCTAGGTCTTTTAAGATTAGCTGGTCCAAAAACATTTTCAGGCAATGAAACAACGTCTCTGTTGTTACCAAAATTGCCTCTAGCCATAGTTATTAAACCTGAAGCTAATGCAGATTTATCCTCTCTTTTCATTGTTCTTTTTAAATCTTTTTCACTAACGCCTTTTGTCTTTTCAATTTTAGCTAATATTCTTCTTTCAGCAGCATTTCCTATATCTTCTTGTAATTTGTTCATATTTTTAGGCGCTAAGTATTGTTGATCACCTTGTTTAAAAACCCTACCGCCCTCTTTACCACCTGTGTTGTCTTTAAAAACTTTTAAAATATCAACAGCTAATCCTGTCATTAAAGTTTCATCTAAAACAGAATCTCCGTTTTCTAATGTTGTTGCTGTTTTTAAAATATTAGCAGCTCCAGTTCTTTCAATTGGAGGAAAAGTTGTTGATACGTTAGTAGCGTTCAATGTTTTCATTTTAGTATTTACACTATCATTGACTAAAATTCTTAAGTTTTCTACAAAACCTCCCATTCTTTCTAATACAACATCATCAGCGTTTGCAGATAAATTAATGCTAGGAAAATTAGAAGACTCTCCAGCTAATACTTTAATTTTTGTTTCACCTAAACCGGCCTTTGCCATTGCATTAATTCTTTTATAACCATCTTTTACAAGACCATCGGCTCCAAGGATTATAGGCTCTATTACTGTTTTACTCATATCAGCACTTTGAAGACTTTCATTATCTGCAGGGTTACTTTTAATGTAATCTTTTAAAGCAGGGTCGTAATCAATTAAGTCTTGAACTTTTTCTTCGGATTGCCTAAAGTCATTATCTTTAACATGTTCAATTGTATCTTTGTCCCAACCTCTACCACCGTTTACGTTTTGATTTACTAGTTGATTTTCTTCCATGGTTTTGGCAATCTCTTTACCGGGTATTAAATCTCCTTGTGGAATAGGTTCCATTTCACCATTTTGTATTTTTTCCATCACTATAAGATCTCTTTCAAGCTTTCTAGGATTTCTAAGAACTTTTTCAACTTGTTTTGCAGTTTTAGTATCTTTTCTAACTAAAGCATCAGCCATTGTTTGACTTAAATGTTTTATCATTGGACCTAATAATTTACTTGTCATAGAGCTACCTTGTTATTAATGAAGGGTTATTTTCAAAATCACTAAATACACTATCTTGAAAACCCGGTAAATTTGTTACACCTAGTTGTTGAGCAACTTGATCTAAGTTTTCAGAAGCTTCAGATCGAGTATTTTCTTGTGTTAAGAAATCTATTACATCTTTACCTGTATCTCCAGTGAACTTAATTCCACCTCTGATTTTACCATTTAAATTATCTGTTTCAGAAAGAACGTATCCCCAAAGAGACCCTCCAAATAAAATGTTACCCATTTTGTTTACCTCTTCTTCAGATAGATTTGGAAATCTTTTTTGAAACCATTTTGCTGTTGCAAGTAATTGGCTTGGGTTTTTAGTAGGTTCTTTTCTAAATGTTTTCATAGCCATTTTTTGAAATGCTTTTGATGCTAACATTTTTTCAACTACAATATAACCTGAACCACCTACAATAGCTGAACCTAATGGTCCACCTACTCCAAAACCATAAACACCAGCAACTGCTGTAGTCATAAGTCTCATTGCAAACATACCAACAGTTCCTCCAGCTTCTGAGTTTTTTTGTATTCTAGCTAAATCATCAATGTTTTCTTTAAGTCTAGGGTATATTTGTTTTAATATATTTTTACCATCTGTGTTTGAAAGGTATCTTTTAAAAGTAGTTGCTGTTTGTCCAGAAAACATTGTTTCGTTAGCAATGTTTCTTAAAGCTGTTCTATGCGTTTCCATAAAAGCTGCAGGGTTATCTGAAAATTTAGAAAGCTTTGTTATGTTTGCAAGATGCTCTCTTATTAAAGATGAGTTGCCAGAAGATATAGCAGCTTTCATTTGTCTCTGGGTGTCAGATCCTTTAACTAACATACTGCTAATTTTTTTATCAGCAAGAGTACTTGCAAATTGACCGTATTTTTTATCAATAGCTGCAGATTGTTCTCC
>Ga0307994_1000526_pt1 | contig 26730 bp, 19 predicted proteins | sample EllFjometagen261_FD_203171 | JGI IMG/M metagenome (GOLD analysis project Ga0307994, IMG submission 203171) | Marine microbial communities from Ellis Fjord, Antarctic Ocean - #261 | ecosystem: Environmental > Aquatic > Marine > Unclassified | place: Southern Ocean | collected 2014-11-02 | reverse complement strand
GGGTCGGTTCTCACCAGTGCGCCACACCATTGCGATATGTCAGCACCTGAGGTCCAAGTCTTCTGACCGTTAACAACAAAGCTATCACCATTATCAACCGCTTTTGTCGCCAAGGACGCAAGGTCTGAACCCGCGCCAGGTTCAGATAGCCCTAAACACCAACGAACTTCACCACTGGCAATACTTTTTAGATGTCGGTTCTTCTGATCATCAGTACCGTATTCTAAAATGGTTGGACCAACCATCGTAACGCCCATGCCCGCCATCAATGGAATGGGGTTAAAGGCACCCATCTTCGCCATTTCATGACTGATTATTTTGGCTTCTGGATGCCCCAAACCGGCGCCGCCGTATTCAACGGGCCAAGTAGGCGCGCCCCAACCTTTTTCAGCTAGACGCTGACGCCATATTTCGAAATCCGCTTTTTTTGATTCGCTCGCTTCACCTTCAAGACCCATCGTAGAGCCTGCTAGCGAAACCGGAAAATTCTCTTTGACCCACTCTCGTGTAGTGGTTTCAAACTCGTTCAGAGCTTGTTCGTTAGACATCATTCTTCCTCTTCATGTTACTTTAGTTATTTCGTTAGTTTTTTACGGGTGTTTTGTTTGCCATTAAGACGCTTTTGCCATGTTAATTATTTTCAGCTGCGTAAACTCCGCTAAACCTTCCTCACCCAGTTCGTTGCCGATACCTGACTGCTTGGCGCCACCGAAAGGAATCGCAGGGTCTAATTCTGCGTGCTTGTTGATCCAAATTGTTCCCGCATCCATTTTCTCTGCCAAGGCATAAGCTTTATCGAGGTCAGGCGACCAAACAGATCCGCCCAAACCCCATGGCGAAGCGTTCGCACGCTCGACAACTTCTTCGTAGGTAGAGAAGCTCATCACAGGTAAAACCGGTCCAAATTGTTCTTCGTCGACCAAACGAGAGCCTTCCTTAATGTCACGAACAATCGTTGGCCGAATAAAGAACCCGGCTTGATCGGGCACTTCACCGCCGGCGATAACATTACCGTCAACTTTTGCTTCTTCAATCAGTTCTTTGACCCGCTCGTACTGCATTTTATTCTGCAGCGGCCCCAATTTAGTACCCTGTTGCAGACCATCACCAATGACAGTGTCGTTCGCAATTGTGGCGAGCTCGTCACAGACTTCATCATAGATATCTTCATGTACGTAAAGTCGCTTCATAGCGATGCATACTTGACCACTATTTTGAAAAGCACTTTCAAATAACTTCGGCGCGGTTTCCTTCGGATCAACGTCGGCCATAACAATACCCGCGTCGTTGCCACCAAGTTCCAGCGTAATGCGCTTAAGTAAACCGGCTGCACCCGCCATCACCTTTGCACCGGTCGAAGTAGACCCCGTAAAAGAGATTTTTCGGATATCGGGGTGCGCGGTCAGTGGCGCACCAAGATCATTCGCATCGGTAATAATATTTAGAACACCCGCTGGTACGATATCTTTAATCAACTCGCCTAAACGTAAAGTGCTCAGCGGAGTTGTCGGCGCTGGCTTCAGCACCATGGTATTACCGGCAATCAGTGCAGGCGGCACTTTGAACGCCATCAGGATCAATGGGAAATTCCATGGCACGATCGCGCCAACAACACCCAGTGGTTTACGATGCGCTTCTACCCTTCTGCCGTCAGAGTCGTCGATCACTTTGACGGGCAGATCAAGGGACATAAAATAACGGAAGAAAGCCGCCGTTCCATAGACCTCACCGGTCGCATCCGCAAGCGGTTTCCCCTGCTCTTGGGTTAATAATTGTGCCAATTCAGTCGCATTGGCCTCAATCACATCGGCAATCGCACCGATAACTTTCTTACGCTCATCGATGCTGGTCGCACTCCAGGCTGGAAATGCTTCTTTGGCGGCGGCAACCGCAAGGTTTAATTGTGATTCTGATGCTCTCGGACAATCAACGATGGCTTCTTCTGTGGCCGGGTTGATAACACTCATTGTCGTATCGCCCGAAACCAGTTCGCCCTTAATCAGTAATTTGTAGTCGCCCATCGTCATTTCCCCAAAAAGTAAAGCTGACATCATAGGCAAACCCAGCACAAATCGCTATGGCTAAGCTTCGCTATGATCAGGGGTGTTTCAATGGCCCATTTACCTTATCGGGGGTTCCTTAATCGGCGTCACCGAACAAACTTTTTACCATCGAATCGAGCTTGGCAGTATCGAATGCGTTCGACATACCAATCGCGACCAACTCAATGCCGATCGCCCTGTCGACAGCCTTGTCAGCTGCGCTATTTGTTATAGACTCGCTGGCCTGCAGCTCAATCTCTTTGCGGCTGCCAACCACCTGAAGCGTTAATCGATTGCCCACGTCATCAACAATGACGCCTTTGCAACGCAAAACATCTGAGCCAAGCCCCTGCATAAAGGTTTCGAGTGCAGCCCGCGTGCCCGTTCTGGTCGTCGAAAAACTCCAACTGCTGTATTGCTCATGCGCATGCGCTTCATCACTGATATTGTTACCGTGGGATTCAAGGTCAAAAATCAACGACATTGGCACGTCACATTTGACGCAGGATGCAACCGGTACCCCTGCCGTCAACTCATTGAGCCATGCGCCTAAATCGGCGGCTTCGCTTGTTTCGATTAAATCGACCTTGTTCAGCAATATCAGATCTGCGGCTTTAAGTTGTCGCTGAATGGTTTTAGCGACGTACTTGTCACTGGCTTTGCGTCGAACTGTCTCCGCGTCGGCAACGACGATAATACTCGCAAGTTTCAGCTCTTCACTATGGCCATACTGGGACAAATTATTGACATCAGCGACACCGCTGGCTTCAACAATGATGTGATCAGGCTTAGGTGATGCTTCTAGCAGGGTTTCGACCGCATTGGTGAAGCCATCTGTGAGCGTGCAGCAAACGCAGCCATTGGCTAGATTAATCTGATTGTCCGTTTGTGACTCGATTAACTTGGCATCAATGTTGATATCGCCAAAGTCATTAATGAGCAAAGCTATGCGACGAGACTTGCCATATCCTTCACCGGGCAGGGTATTTCGAAGGCCATTATCCCTTAGTATATTGTTCAACAAGGTGGTCTTGCCTACACCCAGATAACCCCCTAGTACCGTAAACCCTATCATCGACTCGACTGACCCGCCGCCGGATGTTTCGTACCGGCAAGGACAGTACCCCAAACCTCAATATCTCTAATATTCATCGGATCGATCGACAGTGGGTCTTCTTGCAGCACTGCGAAGTCAGCCTTCTTACCCGCTTCGAGCGAGCCAATTTCGTCATCGAGATGCAGCTGATAGGCGCCGGAAATTGTGACGGCTTTCAATGCCTCATAAGGGCTGATTTTCTCGATCTCCCCTAAAATACGGCCACTGGGGGTTAATCGATTCACAGCACACCACATGGTATGCAACGAACCTAAAGGCGTCACGCCCGCATCGGAGTGGATTGAAAAACTCACACCTTCACGCAAAGCAGACGCACAGGGTTCCAAAGAGTTCGCACGTTCAGGGCCAACCGTAATGTCATAGTGTTGATCGCCCCAGTACCAGAGGTGATTGGTGAAAAAGTTAGCGCACAGACCCAATGTCGCCATTTTGCGCAACTGCGCCTGTGTCGTTAGTTGAGCATGGGTAATGGTATGGCGATGGTCTAACCATGGATCTTCTCGGAGAATTTTCTCGACAGTGTCGATTGCCAACTGTTGGGTCAGATTGCCATTACAATGCATGTGAACATTAATGCTGGCACGGTGAAATGGCCGCAACCAATCGGCGAACTGTTCGGGCACTGTCAACAACTGGCCATGATCCTCGCCGGAGTAATAGCCGGGCTCATCTATCAATGCGCTAAAGCCCTGAATGGAGCCATCAAGAATAAACTTGATGCCAGGAAAGCGTAACTTCTCACTTTCTTGTTTTCGTAGCGCAACAAATTGATCGGCAACTTCATCAAATGCCGCTGCTGCACCCGGCATCGCGGGCACATTATACTGTGCAACACGCAACGGGAAACTGGCTTCAGCGGTAACTTCCTGCCACATATCGAGCAGCTGCGGAGCGAGTATTGAAGCGCCACCGAGATCAGTACAAGTCGTGATACCGGCATTACAAGCAAGCGCACCAAAGTCTCTCAATGCTTGCTCGGTCTGATTTATACGTTGCACAATACGGTTGCCGGTTTTACAACAAGCCATCGCAGCAGGTTCACGCAGCTCACCGTCGAGCTCACCGTCCGCCTGTCGACCAAGCCCTTCAACTTTCATATCTTTGGTAACACCATTGGTTTCAAGCATGGCCGTGTTTACCGTCGCAAGGTGACCGCTGGCATGATGTAGGTAGATGGGACGGGTTGATGAGACCTTATCAAGGTCGTGCCGAGACAAACGCGGCTGATCCGGGAAGTAGATAGGATCGAAACCAACGGCAACCAAAGGTTCATCGGGGTCACTAAGGTCCGCCGCAATTGATTTCAGCGCCTTTACTAACTCATCGTAACTTTTGATGCCTGGCGCCGTTTCGCCGTTAGGAAGCTTTCTCTCAAAATAACCCATATAAGGCAGTAACATCATGCCTCCCGCCATCACATGCGCATGGGCTTCAACGAAGCCTGGCACGATTATATGATCGGCAAAACTGGTGTCTAAGCTATATTCTCCCCAGCCCACCAACTCGGCCAGAAAACCGACACCCAGGATCAAACCATCCCTGACAGCAACATGGGTTCCCTCGGGGTTAGAGGGATTCATGGTGATAATTTTCTTTGCTTGGTAAATGATAATACTCAAGGCTAATTTTCCTCAGCGTGAATTAGATGCGATGCATTCAGACTAAGTTATCGAGCTACAAGGCGCAGCGCAAGCATAGGGACGAATTGGGTGAGAAATGACACAGTACAAGTAAAATCCGCCATCAATGGAAATGGGTGACTTTTTAGACCATCGACTTTCTGAAGTAAAAGATGCTTACTGACCAGCATCTATCGACAAGGGAGGTGTTTATGCAACTTAAAGGAAAAGTCGTCGTCGTCAGTGGCGCTGCATCTGGCATTGGTGCGAGCGTGGTTAAACTTGCCGCCAAACAAGGTGCCGACGCGATTGGTCTGGATATCGATGACTCGCGTGGCCGCGCGGTGGTTGAGCAAAGTGGCGGCACCTACCAACATTGTGACGTAAGCAACACGGATTCATGGGCAAGACTCGCGGCCTGGCTCAAAACGTCTCACAGTGGCATTGACTATTTACACTTAAATGCGGGTATCCAAAGCGCACCACCCGAAGCCCCTCTTGCCGACTATCGATTTGGCTCGATGCAGATAGCAAGATACCAAAAGATGATGGGCGTGAACGTCGATGGTGTTGTTTTGGGTTTGCATCATTTATTACCCTTGATGCGTCCCGGCGGGAGTATCGTCGTTACAGGTTCCTTAGCGGGTGTGGTTCCCTATGAAATAGACCCCTTATATAGTATGTCCAAACACGCCATTACGGGATTAGTAAGAAGTTTAAAATCTGAGCTTGGCGAGCAGGGATTACGAATCAATGCGATTTGTCCTGGCGCTATCGATACAGGCATTATTCCTAACGACCAACGTGGCGGTGACGCTCAGTTTATGACGCCAGACCATGTTGCAGATGAGGTCATGCATCTTTTTCTCACCGCAGAAAGTGGCGAAACTTGGTTAAAGATCAAAGAATCGAAACCGGTTTATATTATGTATCCCCGCGGACGCAAGAAAGACTAGATCCTGCAAGTATAAAGTACAGAGATGCATTGATCGGCGCGAGAGAGCCATTGAGGTATAACAGACATGGCATCGCTCAACAGGTTGGGCGATATATCAAACCAAGGAAATCCATTTCCAAGGTCTGATAATCAAAAACTAACTGATCGCTCGTCGACTATCGGATGATAATGGTAGGATCGAGAGGGGGGCATCCTTCGAGTAACACATCGTATTCAATAGCGTCGCCGCTAGCACCAACTGCAGAACAATGGTAGTCGGCAGGACCATTTGGAGTACACCCCCTTAACTCGCCCGGATCTTCCTCGTACTTTTCGGAAATTGATACAATATCATTACCTGTTGATATCCAACGTACACGCGCGCCAGTATCTCGGCAGGCTGGTCCATTGCTAACCCCCCCGCCGCAACTACCATCATTGGTAACACCGGTTGGACAACCGTCGGCCGACGTTTGAATTGTCAGCGGCCCATCCGCAAAAACTAACGATGAAATAAATGTGAAAGCTAAAAAAACGATGCTGCGAGATATTTTTTTATTCATTATTATTTTACCTTTGAGCTAATAAGTTGAGGGTCAGACTTAATTAGTACAGCAGGATAACCTGCATATAATGCACGACTAACATACTCCTGCGCCGCCTCATTATTACCTAACAATACTGAGGCAACTGCAAGATCATACAACACATTTAAATCAAACTCCGCAAGTATTTCTGCCCGCTTAATCACTTCGTTAGCTAAAGTTACCCTATTTATAGCAGCATAATAAACCGCTAACCGCGACAGTGTATAAGCGTCATCAGGGTTTATCTCGATAATGGCTTCGGCTAATCTAACCGATTCGGTATAGGCCTGCGTCGCCTCTTCATCACGCCCCTCAAGGAACCTGAGGTTGTCACCAAGGTTGCCCCATAACCGATGATCGCTAGTATCTATCTCAATTGCCGCCTTATAGTACTGCAGCGCTTCTTCAAACCGTCCAAGGTAGTACAACGTACTACCCAAATTAGCTAGAGCGCCTGAATTACTATCAAGCTCGATCGACCGACGCAATGCTAGCAATGCGTCCTCGAAGTTTCCGGCAAAAAGCCTTGCAGCACCAAGATTACTGAATGCAGCAGCACTGGAAGCGGTAAGTTCTGTGACCCGGGTCCAACTTTCTATCGCTCGGTGAAACATGCCTTGGCGGAAATAGTAGGCACCTAAAGAATTTTGGGCCTTCCAATACGTTGGGTGCTGTCTAACACTTTTTAGGTAAAGCTCTTCCCCGCCCTGCAGGTCGCCTTGCGCAACCAACACAGACGCTAAACCAATACTCGCGTCCGGATTACCGGGAGAGAGTTTAAGGGTTTCCAAATATTCCAACTTGGCAGAATTAGTTTCGCCGCTGGCTAGATACAGCTCAGCAAGCGCCAACCGCATTTCAGCACTGGACTGATCTGAGGCCAAAACCTGTTTGCATCGTTGTTTACCCGCAGTGAAGTCCTCTGCTGCTTTTGTTGCTCTAAACAGTTCAATGTAGGCTCGGCAAGTTGAGGCGACCGCTAGCATAAAGTTTTCATCTCGAGAATAAGCTGACTCGAACCGACCTATCGCTTCGCGAAGATTTTGATCTTCGCCGCTCCTGAGTAGATCTTGACCGATAAGATAATCGCGGTACGCTTGCTTGTTCAGCGTCGCTGGCGCCAACGATGCCGCTATGTTTTGGCCCGAAGTTCCCACATTCAAATTGCCCAAGACACTCTTTTGAATATCTTGTTGAATCTCAAGTAGATTTGATGTTTTTTCATTTATCTGCGTTTGCCAAACTAAACGACCTGTCGGCGCGTCTCTTAGATGGGCGCTCACTTGTAGATCATCACCGACAACGGCAACGCTACCGCCCAATATATAATCTGCCTGCGTCTTTGTGACACCTTCCGGCACATCCAACAAATTGAGATCCCATAAGCTACCTATTTGAACAAGCTCAAGGTCGGCCACATCAGCGAAATTCACCTGCAGTTCTCGGGTAATACTGTCGGCATAGAAAACAGATTGTTGTTCAGCATCAAATTCAAAACGATCGATTGTCAAACGCGTTTTTGCGTTTGTCGACTCTGCGCCTTGATTACTAATGAACAGAACAGCGGTCAACAACAACACAATACCAACTAACATCGGCACCACGATGTCTCTCTTGCGCCGATACCGTTGACGGCCGCGCGTCGCTCGGTCAGCGATTCCCATCACCGGTGTCGCGTCGCGTCGCTCGCCTCTAACTAATTGATGTAATTTGTCGACCAAGCCTTGATATTGATCCTGCTCGATACTATCGGGCCAACGGGTAAAGTCGGCAGCCTGATGTTGTTTAAAGGCGACCGGTAGCCTGACAGAATCGATCATGACGGGCACTAGCACGTCACGATCCATGCCTTCCAGTGCTTCGTTTTTGACCCATTGGGAATCAACCGAAACTGCTGACCATACGACGAGCACGCTGGAAGCTACTTGGATTTCACGATCAATGGTTTCTTCGAACTTTTCTCCGGGAGAGATTGTCCCATCCCACCATACAGAGAAACCATCTTTTTCAAGCGCGAGCACCAACGGACGAACACGATCGATATCCTCCCTTGAGTAGCTTAGAAAAATATCTGCCAAATGCGCCGCCCCCTTACTAATTTGGTCAGCTTACACTCAAAACCCCGCAAACAAGAAATAATGAGTTGGTCGCCTACTAAATAACGTTGGTTCGAGTCTATATTGCGCTCTTAGTCGGCTTCTACCCGACTTTTCATCATCGTTATTAGGTTGATTCTAATATGAACACGACATCAATTAATGAGTGCCAACAGCCGTCGGTAGGGAATACTTATCTGAGAACAAAAAAAAGGCGCCCGTGAGGCGCCTTCTATTTGCTTTGATCAGTAATTGATCAGCGCTGAATCTTGCTGCTGTTAGCCAAGTAATTCGTCGAACTCAGGTACTGCTGTGAAAAGATCAGCAACCAGTCCGTAATCTGCAACCTGGAAGATCGGTGCATCTGCGTCCTTATTGATAGCGACAATGACTTTACTGTCTTTCATACCAGCCAAGTGTTGAATGGCGCCACTGATACCAACAGCAATATACAGGTCCGGCGCAACGATCTTACCCGTTTGACCCACCTGCATGTCGTTAGGAACAAATCCTGCATCAACTGCTGCACGAGATGCACCAATTGCCGCACCCAATTTGTCGGCAACGGATTCCAACAACTTGAAGTTTTCGCCATTCTGCATACCACGACCGCCAGAGACGATTGTGCTAGCAGCAGTAAGCTCAGGACGTTCTAGAGCGACAATGTCTTCTTTAATCCAAGTCGACAAGCCGCTGTCTTTAACAATGTCACATGCTTCAATCGATGCAGTACCACCTTCGGCGGCAACACCATCAAATGCTGTACCGCGAACAGTGATGACCTTGATTGAATCGGACGACTGAACCGTCGCTATGGCGTTTCCTGCATAGATAGGCCGTTCAAATGTATCTTCACTCACAACACCGCTGATGTCCGAGATCTGGGCAACGTCAAGCAATGCGGCAGCGCGAGGCATAAAGTTTTTACCGGATGCCGTTGTCGAACCGATAATGTGTGTGTAACCCGTACCCAGCTCAACAATGAGGTCTGCAATGTTTTCAGCTAACTGATGCGCATAGACGTCATTATCGGCAACGATAACCTTCGAAACACCCACGATCTTCGACGCAGCTTCACCTGCAGCGGCGCAATTACCACCAGCAACTAGCATTTCAATGTCACCACCGATTGCCTGAGCTGCTGCAACGTTAACCAACGTTGCTGGCTTTACTGTATTATTGTCATGTTCTGCAATTACTAAAATAGTCATTAGATCACCTTCGCTTCGTTCTTTAGTTTGTCAACCAGTTGTTCGACAGACTCTACAACAATACCTGCCTGACGTTCCGCTGGAGGATTAACCTTGAGTGTCTTAACGCGTGGCGTAACATCTACACCGAGATCAGCCGGTGTCATAATGTCGATTGGCTTTTTCTTAGCTTTCATGATGTTAGGCAATGAAGCGTAACGAGGCTCGTTTAATCGAAGGTCGGTTGTTACAACGGCAGGTAGTTTTACCGTGATTGTTTCAAGACCACCGTCAACTTCACGAATGACTGTCGCTTCTGTTTCGCTCAAATCGATTTTGGATGCGAAGGTTGCTTGAGGCATGCCGGTCAGCGCAGCAAGCATTTGACCAGTCTGGCTGTTGTCGCCATCAATCGCCTGCTTACCCGTAATAACCAGTTGCGGCGCTTCTTTGTCGATAACCGCTTTGAGTACCTTGGCAATTCCCAAAGGCTGTAATTCTTCGTCAGTTTCGATCAAAATTCCACGATCTGCACCCAGTGCAAGCGCCGTACGAATTTGTTCCTGACACGCCGTTGGTCCTACAGAAACAACAACTACTTCCTCCGCAGTACCTGCTTCTTTTAGACGGACAGCTTCTTCAATTGCAATCTCATCGAATGGATTGACTGACATTTTCACATTGTTTAGATCGACGCCGCTATTATCGCTGAGTACACGTATACTTACGTTGTAATCGACAACACGCTTGGCAGTTACTAGAACTTTCATGAATTCCTCTGCTCGTGATGGTAAAATCGTTGGCCCAAGTACATCGACTAGGTATTACACCCAAAAAGTCAAAACCCGGGGGGAAGCTAATAAAGGCAGCTGCCTTAAAGAGGGCGTATTCTGCCGTTTTATACCTACTCGGTCAATAGCACATCTAACCCGGTAAGGTTGACCTAAGTCCATAATTCCTAAGCGATTCTTACAAAAGGTGCAGCGCAGCATTTATTGGCTATTATTGATACGAATGATTTCCTTTAATAGACTAGTTTCCTTACAATAGCCGCCGACTAATTAACCGGGCAATGAATGCTTAATATTGCCCAAACCCCAGAGCTCATTATGAGCTGTTAAGGAGTAACAACTGTGGAACGAGAATCAATGGAGTTTGACGTAGTTGTCGTTGGAGGCGGCCCTGCCGGCCTTGCGACTGCAATCAAATTCGCTCAACTTGCGGCCGAAAATGGCGAAGAATTCACTGTCTGTTTGGTGGAAAAAGGCTCAGAGATCGGTGCCCATATTCTTTCCGGCGCTGTCGTTGAACCAAGAGCACTTAATGAATTGTTTCCAGATTGGAAAGCCATGGGTGCGCCACTCACCAACCCAGTCACGGACGATGATGTCTACTATTTGGTTGATGAGAAACAAGGCATGCGTCTTCCTTCGTGGTTAGTACCGAGCGCACTCCACAATCCAGGTAACTACGCGACGAGTCTTGGCAATCTTTGTCGTTGGCTAGGCGAACAAGCGGAAGAACTGGGTGTGAATATCTTCCCAGGTTTCGCCGCCAGCGAAGTGCTCTACAACGAGGATGGCTCGATTAAAGGTATCGCAACCGGCGATATGGGTGTTGCCGCAAATGGCGAACATAAGCCGTCCTATCAGGCGGGTTACGAACTGCACGCTAAATACACTGTGTTTGCTGAAGGCTGTCGAGGACACCTGGGCAAGCAGGTTATGGAAAAATTCGACCTAACGAAGGATTCCGACACGCAGCACTATGGTATTGGATTCAAAGAAGTATGGGATATCGACCCCGAAAAACATGTACCTGGCAAAGTCGTTCATACGGTCGGCTGGCCTTTAGGTCATTTCCCCGGTGGGACTTTAGGCGGATCTTACATGTACCATCTCGAAAACAATCAGGTGGCACTCGGCTTGATCATTGACCTTGGTTATTCAAATCCACATTTGAGTCCCTTCGATGAATTTCAGCGGTTCAAGCAACACAAAATCATTAAACAATACCTTGACGGTGGCAAACGCGTTTCCTATGGTGCGCGCGCAGTCGTTAAAGGTGGCTTGCAAGCTTTACCAAAACTAACGATGCCCGGCGGATTACTCGTTGGGGATGATGCTGGCTTCCTTAATAACTTGAAGCAAAAAGGCACGCATACTGCGATGAAGTCAGGCATGTTGGCGGCAGAATCTGTTTATGCCGCGGTTAAAGCCGGTGAACTCGGTGCAGAACTGAATAGCTATCCTGAAGCCTTTGAAAAATCTTGGTTGTACGACGAACTCTTCACCGCAAGAAACACAACGGGCTGGTTACATAAGCTTGGCTTATTCTTGGGTTCAGCCGCAACCTGGGTAGATCAGTATGTCTTCAGAGGACGCATGCCTATCACTTTAAAGGATCCAAAACCTGACTATGCGGCTCTTAAGTTGGCCAGTAAATCTGAGAAAATTGATTACCCTAAGCCCGACGGTGTCATCAGCTTTGACAAATTATCATCGGTCTTCATCACCAACACGTCACACGAAGAAGACCAACCCTGCCATCTGCAGCTAAAGGACCCTAGTGTGCCGATCAGCAGTAATCTTCCTTTGTACGATGAACCGGCACAGCGTTATTGCCCTGCTGGCGTTTATGAAGTGATTGAAGAAACCGATGGCAGTAACCGTTTCCAAATCAATGCGCAGAACTGCATTCATTGCAAAACCTGTGACATTAAAGACCCTGCCCAGAATATCAATTGGGTTGTGCCGGAAGGCACAGGTGGTCCGAACTATGGGAATATGTAGCGCGGCTATTTGAGTCTACTGCGGCTGCTTCAGCCGTAATATAAGAAGAGCAGATTCGATCGTCGAACTGCTCTTTTTTTTGTTCGTCATTTAAGCGTCGGTACTTGCGCTGGATCGAATCGCACTGTCCTTCATCTATGCTATGAAGGTTCAATCATGACGGGGAAAAACTGATCATAACTCCACAAACCTAGCCATTGTTTACCCTGCCACTGCTCAGTCACCAACAGATCCATTAACTGATAGAAAACATTGCGATTTATTCTAGCTTCAAGGCCCTCTCGAATATGGATGTAAGGCGCAGGCTCGTCCGAGTCAGGGTTAATATCGATTCGCAGCGTATGGTCAGCGTCGCAATTCACTTCTTCAGCCATATTGGTCGTAAAGCTCAATTTTTGCGCCTTACCCTGCCCCTCATTACGTAACAAAATGGCAATAAAAGGTGCATCTTCAACAACGATTCTGCATTTCTCGACGGGGGTCACTAAATAATAATCGTCATCTTCTTTTCTTAGCACGGATGCAAACAAGTGCACCAACCGATCTCTTTTGATGACGGACCCTTCGTGGACCCATTCCCCATTGGCTCGAATCTGCATATCGATGTCTTTAACATTATCTGGATGCCAAAGATGTACAGGCGGATGCGGTAAACCCTTTACCTTTTCAAGGCCATTTAATAGTGAGTAGGCAGCCGCTTCATTCATAGCCATATTGATATCCTCCGGATTCAACAACGAAACAATATTTTAGACGCAAAACAATAATTAAGCCGTTCCATGCTCGACTTGCTGCTCGTATTGAGCTTCAGCATTAGACTGCAGTAAAGATGCGTTTAACGAGCGATATGCTCATAGTTATAGAGACAGTTACGGGGTTTCAACCTGATTGGTTCAAAACCGGCTGGTGCCTGTAATGAATCAAACGGCAAAAGACGCGAAGCGCGTTTAGCCGCCGATGAACTTCATCACTGTCACTTCACCTTGGAATGCTAGCTTCTTATCATCAAGCGCACTCAGCAGCATTTTCTGTAATTTCGGCAGCGCCACATGTGAAGGCTCGTCAATGATATCACCGATGTATTGCCGGCGACTGCTACTCAAACAGCCATAAAGATAACCATCGGAGGACAATCTTAGTCGCGTGCAAGAGCGGCAGAAGGGTTCGCTTTCGTTGGCAATAATACCAAAGGTGCCTCGACCAGGAATCGCAAATCGCGCTGCGGTTGAATCATAAGGCGCATCCGTTCGAGCGAACTCGTAGCGGGTTCTTATTTCGTCCAACAATGATTCCATCGAGATGAAATCCTGTTGAAATCCACCACCGCTAACCAGGTGACCCATTCTCATCAGTTCGATAAAACGCAACTCGATACCACGATCCAGACAATAGTCGAGCATCGGCAGTATGTCCTGACCGTTTTGACTACGCAGCGGTACCATGTTGATCTTAACTTTAAGTCCGGCTTCTAACATTGCATCAATGCCAGCAAGCACCGTCTCCAGATCGCCGCTTCGTGCAATCTGTTGGAATTTTAATGGGTTCAACGTATCGAGGCTAATGTTGATACGCTTTAAACCAGAGTCAATGATCACTTCTTTTTTCTTCAACAGCAGTTGGCCATTGGTTGTCAGACTAATATCCTGCAGGGGCAATTTCGTCACGCCGAGTAAGAAGTCATCAAACTTAGGCGTCACTAAAGGCTCACCCCCGGTGATACGAATCTTATCGATACCCGTTGCTTGTTGAAGATAAACCACCGCTTTCAGCAGTTCGGTCGCGGGCATCTCATTTTGCGCTTTCATCAATCGCTTGCCATCGGGCACGCAGTAAGTGCAGGCGTAGTTGCATGCAGCTGTAAGGCTTACTCGAAGGTTTCGAAATTGTCTGCCCAAACGGTCGACAATCATTTCATTGCTACCTGGTTGTAGTGTTGTTGATTCGGTTACGACACCGTGTTGATCATGACGTCATCTTCTTAGAATTATTACATGGAAGCGGGCGCGATCATACTGCCTTGATGAAACTATAAGACCCTACAGTTAGGCTGCCTATTACGCCCTATTATAGAACGCTACTGATGAACCCGATTGAAGCACCCTTTTGTACACTTCCCGATCGAAAACATCCTATACTTCGCCTAACATGCGAACTGACCAAGCGGTAGGCCTTGTCAAACGGCCGCGTCAAACGGCTGTGTCAAACGGCTGTGTCAAAAAGCGTACTGAACAATCGGCCATTAGGCTTGGTCCAAAAAAATCGTAGATCCACAATTAGAGTTTCCGTCAATGGCTGCAACGATCAAATTAGCAAACCTATTCAATAGGTCTAATCAATGGGACTAATTAACACCCTAACGCACCCGATTGTCTCGTGGCTAACGCGCGAGAGTAATACCCGCCCTCGCCCTTTGAGCGACTTCGAGCGAATTCAGCACGAACTCAAACCCTGTGACGTGATCCTGGTCGAAGGTCGTTCCCGCATCAGTGATGTCATCCGTATGACCACACAAAGCCCTTGGACACATGCAGCGCTTTATGTCGGACGTTTACATGACGTTGAAGACCCGGACCTGAGGGAGATTATACAACACCATTATCAAGGGGAACCGACGGACAGACTCATTATCGAGAGTCAACTCGGCCAAGGTACTGTCGTCACCAAGATTGATTTTTATAAGAACGAGCATTTGAGAATTTGTCGGCCCTCTCGACTCGGCATCAAGGATAGCCATCAGGTTATTCGCTATGCGGTCAGCCGTCTGGGTGTGGACTATGACGTACGACAGATTTTTGATCTGGCTCGATTTATGTTCCCCTGGTCCTTTTTACCAAGACGATGGCGATCCAGCTTATTCCAACACAATGCCGGACGCTCAACGCGGACTGTTTGCTCGACCATGATTGCTGAAGCATTTGCATTCGTACAATTTCCGATCCTGCCTTTAGTGAAATTACCTTCGGAAAATACCGAGGGTGAAAAAATGCAATTGTTCCGCAGGAACCCCAAACTTTGCACGCCGAGTGATTTCGACTATTCACCCTACTTCAAAATCATTAAGTACCCCTTCATCGATATCCATTATCACGATAGTCATCATCTACTGCCTTGGCACGGTTCAAGGGTTTTGGAAGATGAAGAATCGAGTTACTACCTCACCAATGATGGCATACCTAAAGATCATGAGGTGCAGGAAGCAATTGACGAGGCTGTTGCCGTCAAGAGAGCTGCTGAAGTCGAAGCCGCTGAGGAAAATCAAACCGACGAAGATCGTCTATCCGAATCAGACGATGAGCAAAAAGAACCGCAAACAGCGACAAGCAATACTGATTCCGGTGGAGAAACGCACAAACATTAAACGGGGAACTATCCTCGTTTTTTGTCATTGTGGAAATGATTGATCGCGCTACAAACAACATTGAACAACATTTAACAACGTCGAAAAACGTCGGAAAACGTCGGAAAACATTGAAAAAATTATTGAAAACGTTTTTGAATGGTCTCAATTAATTTTTTGGTGAATGACTGCGCCCAAAAAACCTTGTTGGATCCTTTCACTAGCAAGACATCACCCGCGCTCAATGTATCTACAAAGGCGTCTAAATCGAACTCACTTACTGCCCCGTAATGGCCCGAACGACCGGGGCAAGTAGCAAAACCATCACCAAAGGTAATCACCTCGTCTAGCACTGTTGCACGCGCTGCAACTTGCTCATGTGTGGCCAGGGATCTGTCGCCCAGCTCAAGCATCTCGCCCAGCAAGGCAATAGTCCGCAGCGCGGCTGTCGACGCAAGCGCTTCGATCGCATAAGACATGCTGACGGGGTTTGCATTGTAACTATCATCAATGACAAGGATATCAGAAGCCGTTTTCGCATTCGGTTCGCACGGGATGCTGACCTGATTACCGCGTCCGAGCGGTGCTTCTAATGAAGCAAAATCAGCGGCGGCTTGCACAACATCAGCGCCCATTAGATCAACCGCAGCCAAAACGGCTAGAGAGGTTAGAATGCGGTGCTCACCGGCGTTATTCAGTGTATAGCGCACGGCTTGCCCCCTGACCGATGCTGCGACGGTCGAATCGTTAAAATCTATCAGATGAACATCAGCCGTTGTCTGCAGACCGAAGGTGACGATATGAGAAGCCCTCGTGCCGAGCGTATTGAGTTCCTCCGGCACGATTAAAACCCCCTCGGGTTGCAGACCATCCGTAATCGTTAATTTCTCTCGCCTAATCGCATCGAGGTTTTCAAAGTTTCCAATATGCGCCGGCAGCACATTCAACAACATACTGACATGAGGTTTAGTAAGCAGCGACAGAGGCGCAATTTCTCCGGGATGATTTGTGCCAATTTCAAATACACCATAGCGACTTGAACTCGGCATTCTTGCCAGTGAAACGGGCACACCCCAGTGATTATTTAAACTGCCCGTCGAAGCATGGGTTGAGCCTTGCTTCAGTAGCAGCTGTTCAAGCCAATGGCGGGCCGTCGTCTTACCCGCACTACCAGTAATTGCGGCAACTGTACCGGTCATTCTATCTCTGGCGCTCGCCCCCAATTGCCAAAGTCCATCTAGAGTATCTTCAACAACAAGCACAGGACAATCTGGCTGTGCATGTTCATAATACTCAGCTGATACCATCACCGCAGCCGCCCCGTGGGACACAGCGGCATCGATAAACTCATGACCATCTCGGGCTGATTGCGAAGAAGTACTAAAACGGGGCCCCGGGTCGCCGGCTAAGGCAATAAATAAATCGCCGTCATTTACTGAACGACTGTCGATGCAGATACCGCGTATGTCGGATCCAAGCGATGATTGCTCTGGAAAAAATTCGGCGAGCGCCTGCCAAGTCCACAGGGTCTGGTTATTATTTGTCATGCTAAGGCCTCTGCGCTGCCTGTTCATCACTCATTAATCGATGCACCATTGTAAAAGCATCTTCTCTACCGTCGTAGTAGCCGACGCATTGCTCTTGAATTGCATAACCTCGGCTTTCGTAAAACCGAATCGCCGCCGTATTTTGACATCTTACTTCCAGCTTGATGAATTCCTGTCCAGCAATTCTCGCGGACGCCTCGAGCCACAACAATAATGCTTCACCCAAACCTTGCTGTCTGAACTCTGGCTTGGTCGCAAGTAAATTCAGATGGCAATGACGAGGATAAAATTCCATCGCCGCAAAAGCCTGAATCGAAAGCTCTTGTCGCGCTGTAATAACAACACAGTCCGGATGCTGAATCAGCTTCAATAGCCTTGCGGGTTTCCAGCGCCAATGCAGACCCGACTCAATATAGTCACGGGAAAGCTTTGCCAACTCGACGCAATCTGCATTTTTAGCAAACCCAATTTGGACGTTCAACATAGCCAACGGTTGGCAGAAGTTAGTTCAGAAAGTTGTTTCACGATGCTTCGGTTCCATCCATGTCATATGCTTCAGCTTGCTCTCGCAGCAAATATTTTTGCACCTTGCCGGTCGACGTTTTAATAAGATCGCCGAAAATCACAGTTCTAGGCACCTTAAAGCGTGCCATTTCACTGCGGCAGTAACTGATAACTTCGTCGCTGTGCAAACTTTCACCTTGCTTCACAGTAACGAACGCACAAGGGTGCTCACCCCACTTCTCATCAGACTTAGCGACCACTGCCGCTTCAAGAATTTTCGGATGCTTGAACAATACATCTTCTATTTCAATACTGGATATATTTTCGCCACCGCTGATGATGACATCTTTTGACCGATCCTTAATTTGGATATACCCGTCCGGGTGGCATACAGCGATATCGCCGGAATGAAACCAACCACCTTCGAAAGCAGCCTGGGTAGTGACAGGATTTTTTAAATAGCCTTTCATAACAATATTACCGCGCATCATAATCTCACCCTGGCTGACGCCATCCCAAGGAACCGGATCAAGTGTATCCGGGTCGGCAACCATCATTGCGCCGGCCAACACCGAGGATATGCCTTGGCGTGCTTTCAAACTGGCTTTCTCTACTTCAGAGCAACCGTCCCACTGGGCGCGCCACGCGGATACCACCATTGGACCATATGTTTCTGTTAGCCCATAAACCTGCGTGACATTGACGCCTAACGCTTCCATGCCTTGAATCACAGCGGCGGGCGGGGCCGCGCCTGCTGTCATGACCTTGACCAAATGAGTAATACCCTGTTTGTGTTCATCCGCCGCATTGATGAGCGAATTGAGCACAACAGGCGCACCACAAAAGTGCGAAACCTTATTATGTTTAATCGACTCAAAAACAGCATCCTCGCGCACATGACGCAAACATATCGTCGTCCCCACAGTTGTTGCCAAGGTCCAAGGAAAACACCAGCCATTGCAGTGAAACATAGGCAGCGTCCAAAGATAACGAGGATGCAACGCCATCTCCCAGCTCAGTGCATTGTTTGCGGCATTCAAATAGGCGCCTCGATGGTGATAGACAACCCCCTTTGGATCACCGGTGGTGCCAGAGGTATAGTTGAGCGAGATCGCATTCCATTCATCAGTCGGCAACTGCCAATCAAAATGCTTATCACCTTGTTGTAACAGCTCGTCGAAGGTCACCTCACCGATAAGCTCCCCTGCATTTTCATCATTTCGAAAATAAGGATCATCGACATCGATAACCCAAATCTTTTGATCAGGGTGTGTGTGAGAAAGAATTTCAAGGGCTTGCGTCAAAACGCCAGAAAACTCCCGGTCACTAATAAGAACCTTGGCTTCCGCATGAGACAAAATAAATGCAACGGTCTTCGCATCTAATCGGGTATTGATCGCGTTTAGGACCGCGCCACACATCGGCACTGAAAAGTGTACTTCGAACATTTCCGGAATATTCGGCAACATGACCGCGACGGTATCGCCGTCGCCAATGCCCCGTTGATTCAGTACGGATGCGAATTTCACACAGCGTTCATAAGTCTCGCGCCAACTACGAGAGGTATCAGCGTGCACAATCGCTTCATAGTCGGGATAAAGAAGCGCCGCGCGTTTTATAAAGCTCAGGGGAGACAGAGGCTCATAGTTGGCTGGATTTTTGTCGAGATCTGACTCGTATATGTTACTCATACTTATGTTTTCGCTCTTCGTCTGAATTTTTAGCCATCGTGGATTTGTCAATTCCTGAACGCATACCAAATGGCGCTTACGCCACACGAAAGGTACCATTTTACCTCGGAATTCACTATCTGCTTGTTACCGAGTAAGCGACAATACAAAAACCTTCATAGGAGCTACTGCATTTGCCAAACCCCATAGAATTAATTATTTTTGACTGTGACGGTGTACTTGTCGACAGCGAAATCATCGCAAATCAGGTTTTGCGACAAGGATTAGCACGTCTCGGCTGGACACTGAGTCTGCAGGAAGTGATTGATCGATTTATGGGCAAAAGCCTCGCCAGTTGTCAGGACGAGATCGCCGCGTATTTAGATGCAGAAATCCCTGAGGCTTTCTGGTCCGCTCTACAACAAACGACCTATGCGCGTTTCCGCTCTGACCTACAACCGATCGAAGGAATCGCTGAAGTGCTTGGAGCGATTCAGTCACCCAAATGTGTCGCGTCCAGCGGCAGTCACGAAAAAATCGATATAACCCTTGGTATCACAGGCTTGAAGCACCACTTTAGCAACGCTATTTACTCGGCGACGTCTGTCGATCATGGCAAACCCGCGCCGGACTTGTTTTTGTACGCAGCTAAACAAATGAAAACTGATCCCTCTGCATGTCTCGTCATTGAGGATTCACCTTATGGTGTACAGGCAGCCCTTGCTGCCGACATGAGAGTGCTCGGGTACTGCGCTTTAACACCAAAAGAGAGAATGAGCGCGGCCCCAACATTTAAAGATATGTCCACCCTGCCAGCTCTTATTCACCAACTGGCGTCTGCGCCTTAAGCGATGCGTTTTAAACGATAGGTTTAAATGATAGGTTTTAAATGAGGCACTTCGATGCGACGAAAATCAGTACACTTGTCATCGATCCGGCTTTAAAATCGCAGCGCCAACAGGGTGCTAGCACCACCAAGGTACCGTCAAAGCCACCGTGTTTGTAGGCACCTCTGCGGGTGAATCGATTACAGTGGACTACTATTTTTCTGTGGTAGCATGCACGCTATAAAGAACAGCAATCAACACATGAACGAGAAGATTTTATGATCACGCGTTTCTTCAGAGCACTATGGAATTTCATTACCGCTGCCAAACAAACGACGGGCAATATTATCTTCATCGCAATTGTTGCATTTATCCTTGTCAGTATCTTCGCTGTCGATGCACCAACAATTCCAACTTCAGCTGCCTTGGTAATTAATCCCACGGGCAACATCGTCGAGCAAAAACAGTTTGTCGACCCTGTCGCTAAACTGCTCACTGGTTATGAAGAAGACGACACGGAAACAACACTGCGGGATCTTCTTGACGCGATTACCGAGGCGACGCACGACACACGCATCAAAATTATTGTTCTTCAACTCGATCGCCTTAATGGTGCCCCCTTCAGTCGGCTAGAGGAAATAGGTAATGCGCTTGATAGCTTTAAAGCAGCAGGTAAATCGGTATACGCGTATGGGAAAAGTTATGGCCAAACCCAGTATTATCTTGCCAGCCATGCGGATGAAGTGTTCTTAGAAAGCGACACGCATCAAATGTTTGGTGGCGTATTCCTGCCCGGTCTCGGTGTTTACCCGACCTACTTCAAGTCTGCACTGGATAAGTTAGATATCACCTATCACGTCTACAAAGCCGGTCGCTATAAAGGCGCGGTCGAACCCTATTTACGAGATGACATGTCACCGGACGCCAAGCTTGCCAATCAAGTATGGCTAGATGCACTTTGGGACAAATATACTCGGACCGTTGTCACTCATCGAGATATCAGCACGGAAACATTCAAGCAGTATACTCACCAATACGAGACCCTATTGGTCGAGGCTAACAACGACGCCGTCAAGGCCGCTATAAACTACAACCTCGTTGATGGCTCTCTGTCTTATAACGAATGGAACACACTGCTGACTGATATCGTTGGCTCAAAGGCTAATGGAAACGGAAAAGTATTCCAGCAAATTGGTTTCAAGAGTTACCTCAGTGTTGTTAGGCCACCGGTCCCAGCAATATCCGCAGCAGAATCTAAAGTCGCCGTCATCACGGCCAGTGGCGTCATTTACGACGGCATTCGACCAACCGGTGACATTGGTAGTGATTCCCTCGTCAAACTTATTCGACAGGCGCGTTTAGATGAATCTGTTAAAGCTGTCGTACTGCGTGTCGATAGCCCTGGCGGCAGTGCTTCTGCGGCAGATCAGATTCGAAAGGAGCTCGTACGAACACAGGTATCAGGCAAACCTGTCGTCGTCTCAATGGGCAGTTACGCTGCCTCCGGTGGTTATTGGATCGCTGCGGAAGCAGACAAGATCTATGCTACTGAGACGACCATCACGGGTTCGATCGGGGTTTTCGCAACCATTCCAAGCTTTGAAAAAGTTGCCAATAAATTTGGTGTAGCCAGCGACGGCGTTGGCACCACACCTTTGAGCGGCTCGATCAACGTTATCCGGGGCATTGATCCGATTTACGACACACTTATTCAAAATTCCGTCACAAGCACTTACCAACGATTTATCAGCTTAGTCTCTACGGGTAGAAACATCAGCCTAGAGCAAGCAGACACATTGGCACAGGGGCGAGTTTGGGTCGCAACGGATGCATTAAAGCATGGCCTGATTGATGCCATAGGCGACCTGGATGATGCCGTTGAATCCGCCGCAATACTTGCAGGCATCAGTCAATACGACGTTATTGATATCCAACAGATACTCTCACCGCAGGAGCTCCTTATGCAGGAGATCCTCAACAACACAACCAGCCTTGCCCAAACAATGGGCCTGTCTTCAGCCGCTCAGTTCTCGCTACCCGGCATTGGTTCTATCAACAAACTGCAAAAAGATATTACGCAATTATTAGAAATGTCAGAAACACCCGGCATTTATCTGCACTGTCTGGAATGCCAACTCTAATAGGCTTTCAGATATAAACATTGCTGCTATCGATCGGGCTGCAATAGATCTGCTTGTAATGTAGTTGGTTGCAATAGGCCTCGTCGGTGCTGCTATCGATGCAGTTTTTTAGCTGCGCTGTGAATGTTTTGCGGCAACCTTAGACCCCTGTCACGGCTTTGACGACGACTTCACGAGCGGTACAAAAACCATTCATGAACGGTTCAGTATTGCCCGGTTATGCTTTTGAAATCATGAACACCCCGATGTAAAGAGACTGTCATCACAGGAGCCCGCCGTGACGCATCAAATAGAGCCGATAGGTAAGACACTTCGATCAATAATCAAAGCATCCTTATCACCCCTAGCAAAACTGATCGCTGTCGTCGGTTTATGCAGCATCGGTCAAACCCTAAATGCTGATCCACTTAAAACCCACACAATTCATTCAAAAAAAGGTGGCCACGAACAACACATCAGACAAACCCATTACGGCACTCACCAGCATCAGTTAAACAACGCGCGAGTTGATCAACGTTACTCACCCGGCAATCGCTACAAAAGCAGACGATTTACGACACGTCGACATGATCGGCGTCACCAAACGTCTCACAATCGCTATAACGCTCGCTATTACAATCGGTACACCGACAGCTATGGTAATGCTTATAACAATGATCACAAAAACCGCAATAAAAACAATGGCCATGCCAAATATCAAAGTAACCACAACAAGCGTTATAGAGAACCTAGCAACGCCCTCGTCGTAGTGCCACTATGGGTTTCTGCGCCTAACACCGGCAAGGTTTTTCAACTACCAACACAGCCCTGATCAATTCCAACGGTTTAAAATGCGTTACGGGCCCACAGACATTCGACTAAACACAAAAGAGTAAAGCACTCAGCTGATGCTAATCGATCGTTGACCAGAACCGTTTTATCGATTGCGCTAGTTCATTTTTGTTTCTCATCACTTGCGGTTGCCAGTTCACCGGAAACAACTGGCGATACCGTGATTCATTGAATCGGTGATCGATTAGGCAAACGATACCCTGATCAGTTTCAGAACGAATGACCCTGCCGGCTGTTTGTAACACCCTATTCATACCGGGATATTGGTAGGCATAATCAAAGCCATCAACACCCCCTCTCCCACTAGCACTAGCGATAGCACTACCATTGGCACTGCTATCGCCATCTACACGTTCATCAAAATAATCACGAATTAGATCGCGCTCTAGACTCAGTTGTGGCAATCCCACACCGATAATAATTGCGCCAATCAGTTTTGAACCCTTTAAATCTACCCCTTCGCCAAATACTCCGCCCATAACCGCAAAACCCAGCTTCTCAGTCTCAACATCATCAAATTCCGTTAGAAATTCCAATCGCTCTTCGTCGTTCATCATCGAAGATTGTTGCAGGGTTTTCATACCGGGATATCGCTCTGTAAACTTTTCAAGTGCCGACCTTAAATAAACATGAGAAGGGAAAAACGCAATGTAATTACCTTTCTTCGCCTTTACTATCTCAGCCAGACTATCGACCAAATCGTAAATACTATCTTCACGACGACGATAGGTTGTTGGGATATAGCTGGTAACAAATACGCCTAAATTTTCCGCGGGGAAAGGTGTGGGTATTTCGTACCAATCCGCATCAAGGTGAATGCCCATTAAGGTCTCAAAATAAGGTTGCGGACTCAATGTTGCGGAGAAACAGATGCTACTTTGAACGCGAGAAAACCCGTCCTGCAGACCAGGTCCTGGATTCAAGCAATACAATTTAAGATAAATGCCATTACTACGCTGAAGTAAGAGATATCGATGCGATTCTCCTGCCGTCTCCGCGGTTCTTAAAAAGCGCAGCACATCAAAATACAGATTAAGAAACTGCGCGTGCGTCGCGCCGTTTTGGTTGGCTTGCAACCATGTCTCTGCGGCATCACAAAAACCGCGCAACGCCTTTGTGAATTTGTCTGAGAGATCATCAAGCAGTACGCCACTGTCCTTCTCAAGTATAGATTTCGCCGGTTTGATTAATGTAAGAAACTGCGTGTTAATACTTGCCAGCTTTCTAGCGACTAATGGCGCGTCATCTTTTAACGCTTTTTTCAACGTCAGCACCGATTCTTTACTAATTTCAGCTGAGAACATGTCCCGTCCGCGCTCAACGAGGTTATGTGATTCATCCATCAGTAGAAGAAATTTCGAACGGCCGACATCTTCAAAATAGCGGCGTAGATAAACCGCAGGATCAAAAACATAGTTGTAATCACATATCACCACATCGGCGATCAGTGATAAATCCAACGCTAACTCAAACGGGCACATCTGATGCTCGCGTGCCAGTAACTCGACAGCCGACCTATCAAGTGTCATGTCTTTCTTTACAGTATCCGCGAGAACAGCCGGCAGTTTGTCATAGTAACCACGCGCAAACTCACAGTATTCAGGGTCGCACGGCGTTCCTGGGTTAAAGCAGGTTTTATCTTTTGCTGTAATAGTGACGTCCCTTAGATGAATACCCGCTTCTTTTAAATCGGTGATCGCATCGCGCGCCATAGATTGACCCGAGGTTTTTGCTGACAAAAAGAATATTTTCTCGTAGCCAAGTTCAGGCATCGACTTGATCGCTGGGAATAAGCTTGCAATGGTCTTGCCGATACCCGTCGGTGCTTGCATGACCAACTGAGACTCCTGGCGAAGTGTCTTATAGACACTCACCGCCATATCTCTTTGACCCGGCCGAAAGTCAGGGTAGGGAAAAGAAGTCGCAACAACCGACTCATTGCGTCGTGCAGCCCAATCCATGGAACGTGCATAAAACATCATGTACTGATTCAGTAGGCCATCTAGGTAGCTCTGAAGATCTTGGCAGGTCCAGCTTTCATCAATTCGGTATTGTTGATTATCTGCAAGATCGAGATAGCACAACCGAACAATAACCGGATCGTCAGCCGAGATGTTCCGTTGTAGCTTTTCCCGTACTTCATCGGCTAAGCCAGATTGAGCCTCTGTTTGTAATAACATAGCGGCATAGATTCTTGCTTGCGCAAAATGCATTGATTGCACCTGTGCGGGTATTAGTTCAATTGCGGCACGCGTTGTTTTAATTTCTTCGACAAGTAAGCCAGACTCAACAAGCTGTATACCGTCGGCGCGTCCAGAGATTTTTAGTGTGCATTTTTCTCTCTCGTAAGTCTGCACGACCTTGTATTCAGCTAGATAACCCTCGGGTCTTGATTTTTGAACCTGCTGATGACCCTTGATGCCATCAACAGCATTACTTCGACCTGAAAAACGAAAATGAATGTCCCCGCCACGCGCAGTCTGGCTTACCAATTCACCGACAGAAAGTGTAACGATTGGCTTATTCGACACGCGTGTCCCCTACGACGAGTCCTGTTTCTATGTCGGTTTTTAACTGCATTTTTTCATCGCCTTGTACGTCCGCTTGCTGCCAACTTACGCTGACAACCCGCGCCGGCAAGCCTTGCTGCTGGAAATAGTTAAACCAGCGTATTTGATTTTGCTGCAGTTTGTCGCCTGGACCTTTGACTTCAATGAGTTCATAGGAGCCCGCCTCGGGAAATACAATAAGATCAGGAAAACCACTTCGGTTATTTTTCAGGTCAGATAAAAGCCTTCTAAAGATCGACGCGAGATCATGTTTTGGAATTTTTAATAGGGCGATTTCGATTACATCAGCGTTTAACCAGGACCAATTTACAAAGTGATTGGCTAAGCCGAATTTACGCTTGAAACAATCCGTAATACAACGGTTCACCTCTTGCTCATTCGCCAGGTCGATCATAAAAAAAAGCTTCTTATTAATCTTATCCCGTCGACGCTCGACAAAGCTTGGCGTAAACAAATCGCTCGGCCCACGCTGGAATGGATTAAAGAACACACCCTTAATTTCGGTGAATATCACATCCCAAAAATACAATCCAAAAAGGCCCGGCAATAAAGCATTCTCGACATAGTAGGCTTGACCACCCTGTTGAATAAACCAATCTCGCGCGAGTACCTCTACTCTTTGATCCGCATCAGGTTTAACCGATATATCAAAATTTACTATCGGCACTGCTGCAGATAAAGGAATCCAATCGCAATACACTTTATGTTGTTTCGCAATTCGCGTCGCAAACGCTAGCGCAAACTCAGACTCAGCCTCTGACTGAGGGTTCTGATGGATGTCCTCACATAAATTCAACGCCGACGGAATTTCGCCTTGCTTAGTCATTATTCTGACTTGTCTTTCTCTTGAGGGTTCTAAGCTCGAATGAAGATAAATTTCTTGTGCAAAATTGATGTCATTAAACCGCTCAAACTCACGAGCG
>Ga0307994_1000525_pt1 | contig 26765 bp, 17 predicted proteins | sample EllFjometagen261_FD_203171 | JGI IMG/M metagenome (GOLD analysis project Ga0307994, IMG submission 203171) | Marine microbial communities from Ellis Fjord, Antarctic Ocean - #261 | ecosystem: Environmental > Aquatic > Marine > Unclassified | place: Southern Ocean | collected 2014-11-02 | reverse complement strand
TGCGCCAACAAACCCGCCAAATTCTCGCGACTCAGATGGCTGCACGAACAACACGATGTATCGCCGTAGCCCGTTAGCTCCGAACATATTGGGCAACACGGCCGTGCCATGGTTGGCCAAGTCGATGTTGACCCCTGTTGCAGCCAGTTCCTCGTTGACTGAAGCCAGGCGCGAGCTGAGCAAGGGAACGAGCCACGGGCTGTTTACGTCCTGCAGAGAAACTCGCGCCGCAGCGAGTGTTCGACTCGCCAGGTTCAATTCGGCGTTCACCGCTTCCACAAGCGCCAGGTCGAGGCGTCCGTTTTGGCCACGGATCTTGTCAACGTCAGCCTGGGTGACTGTTCGTGCGGCCGTGCTGACCAGAGCTGCGCCCTGACGGGCTGCGGTTTCAAGTGCCCGGCTATGTTGCGCAGCGATGGGGACCCATCGGGCAGGCCAGGTGAGCGGACCACGAAGACGGGCAGAAGCCTTGTCGAAGTCAGACTGGGCCATATCGAGCAGGACCAAAGCCTCGGGTTGTGCACCTTGCTCGACTGCAGTTATTCCGCTTTCTGCACGTTCGATACCGCTCACAATCTGGCTGCGCACGCTCAATGCCGCTATCAGAGTCAGGACGGATGCGACAACGGCAAAAACCGTGATGGTGAACGCTGCGCGCCGGGCGATGCGTAGATGATCCGCCGGCAGCCGGCGAAAGCCTGTGATCGCAAGCGGTGCAATCGCAACTGCAGCGAGTAGCGAGGCACTGAGACTGAACCCGAGGTTGGGCAGGTACAGAATTGCCTGGGCGGCCATCGCCGCAGCGAACCCCGCGCCGATCGCCCAGCTGTCGCGATCAAAGGGGCGCCATACCGTGATGGTCATCGCAGCGACGATCGACAGAGCGCCAAAGATGAGGGCTGGCACCTGAAGGCCGCTGAAGAAAAGTACCAGGACGGCGGACAGCATGAATGCCCGAGGGTCTGCGAACTGTCCGAGCCATACAAGGCTTGCGGCGAATACGAACGACCACACGAAGTCGGCCGCTGAGTTGCCCGTGGGCTGGTTACCGCTGAAGGTTGCAGCGACGCCAGCGACCAGGGCGAGCATGGGCACCACATCGCGGCTTTGTAATCCGAAGCTGACCGTTGACGGTTTTTCGGGTGCCTCTGGGGCGTCGGGAGATGTCTCCATCAGCCTGTCATCGTAGGACCTAGGTCCGAGCCAATAGGACCACCCGGGAAAGCTGATGGGGTAAAAGAGGTGTGATTGTGCGCAGGACACGCAAAGCTGGAGGGGTGATATCGGTACAGACACCACCTGAACAGGTGGCACCCGAACCCGAGGGTATGGCGCCAGCGTGTGCCGCGCCTGGCGAGTTCTCGGCGCTCCAGATCGGCTCGATGGCGGTATGGCCACCGGTGATCCTGGCTCCTATGGCTGGTGTAACCGACGTGCCGTTCCGAGCACTATGTCGAGAATACGGCGAACAGGGTCGCACCGCTGGAGCGTCGCCACTGTCGGTCGACGCAGCTCCAGGGTTGTACGTCAATCAGATGATCACCGCTCGCGCTTGGCTCGAAAACCATCCCAAGACGCTAAAGCTGGCCGAGTTCGGTGGTGACGAGTCGCCCCGCAGCATCCAGTTGTACGGCACAGTTCCTGAAGATGTTGGCGAGACCGTGCGGCGTCTGGTCGATCAGGGCGCCGTCGACCACATCGATATGAACTTCGGCTGCCCGGTTCCCAAGGTGACCAAGCATGGTGGCGGGGCAGCGCTGCCGGTTCGGCATCGACTACTTCGACGTATCGTCCACGCCGCTGTGGCTGGGGCAGGCGACATCCCGGTCACGATTAAGTTCCGCATGGGCGTCGACGACGACGTCATGACGTTCATCGAGACGGGCCGCATCGCTGAAGACGAAGGCTGCGCCGCCATTGCACTTCATGCTCGCACGGCCGAGCAGCTGTATTCGGGTCACGCTCGCTGGCAAGCCATTGGCGAACTGAAGCAAGCCGTGACATCGATTCCGGTGCTCGGCAACGGCGATATCTGGGAGCCCGCCGACGCGCTCGCCATGATGCGCGAAACCGATTGCGATGGTGTGGTCATCGGCCGCGGTTGTCTTGGGCGGCCGTGGCTGTTCAGCGCTCTGGCCGCATCGTTCGATGGCCAACCGCTGCCCGAGCTCCCCGCGTTTGGCGAGGTCAGCCACACCATGCTGCGCCACGCCGAGATGCTGGTGGACTGGTACGGCGACGAAGGTGCGCTGCGCCAGTTCCGAAAGCATGCGTTGTGGTACCTGATGGGTTTTCCTATCGGTGGCGACCTGCGCAATCAGTTTGCGCGGTTCACAACACTGACCGAGCTGCGAGAGCTCGTTGACTTGGTCGATCCGTCCGAGCTGTTTCCACCAGGCGTGTTGCGCCAACCCCGCAGCCACAGCGGCGGCCCACGTGCTGTTCACCTTCCCGAAGGATGGCTGACCGATCGCGACAACGATCAGCCGCCCGGCGGTGGCGCGGACTCGATTGTTAGCGGTGGCTAAGCCCATCCCGGTTTCGTTCACCCTTGGATCGGCGTCGCCACGACGCGCTGACCTCCTTGCTTCGCTCGGGTTGGCATTCGACATCGAAGCGATCGCTATCGACGAAGAATTGTTCGTCGACCCCGACGAGCGGGATCCGAGTGTCATCGTTGAACGGATCGCCCGGGCAAAGTTCGCAGCGTTCCCGGTGGGTTCAGATCGCAGACTGCTGTTGACGGCGGACACCTTGGTGGCGTGTGATGGGTCAATACTCGGCAAGCCCGCTTCACGTGACCATCTCGTGAGCATGCTCGGGCACATGTCGGGCCGTCCGCTGGTCATTGCTACGGCGGTCTGTGTGGGCGACCGAGGAGCGGCGCCTGCGGTCGGGCTCGTCACAACTACCGTGGAACTGCGGACGCTCACAGCCGCTGATATTGAGAGCTATGTGGCCACTGGCGCCGGGATGGATAAGGCCGGTGGATTGGCGCTGCAGTCGGAGGCCTCCCTGTTCATCCAGTTGGTTCGTGGCTGCTGGTCGAATGTGGTCGGCTTGCCATTGTGTGCTGCCAGCCAACTACTTCGTCCTGCGTTGGGGTACGCAGAACCGGCGCACACAGATCTGGGGAGCTCAGTTCGCCGTTCGGCGATGGGCGATGTTAGGTGTTCAGCCGAACTGTGTGGTCGTCACGACTGGTAGCGAGAACCTGATCTGTGCGCCACCGTCGAGTCGGTTAACAGCACTCACTGTGCCGCCGTGGCCGCTGACGATCTGTTTGACGATGGCTAGGCCCAATCCGGATCCTGGTGCAGACCGGGCCGTAGTCGCGCGGTAGAAGCGGTCGAATATGAAGGGGAGATCGTCGGCAGGAATGCCAGGCCCTCGATCGCTGACGGTCAGTTCGCCGATGGAGACATCGATATCGATCTCGGTGTCGTGATCGCTGAACTTGACCGCGTTGTTGACAAGATTGGTGACTGCTCGACTGAGCAGTGCGCTGTCTCCATGAACTGTCCCGTCACGTGTACCTGTGGTCCGAACGGTGATCGTTCGATGATGTCGCCGCCGAGCTCGCTCGACGCACGAGTTGACCAATTGGGCCAGGTCGATCTCGTCGCGAAGATGCAGTGTGGAGGGCACCTCGGTTGCGGAGTCCACCAGTTCGATCGTGAGTTGGGTGAGCTCGTTCAGTTCGGCTCCGATGTCATCGAGGATCTGGGTACGAACCTCAGAGTTGATCTCCGCGTGTCGCTGTAACAGCTCGACGTTGGTCCGCATGCTGGTCAACGGTGTGCGTAGCTCATGGCTGGCGTCTTGCACTAACCGTTTTTGTTGTTCTCGTGAGGTGTCGAGCGACAACAGCATGGTGTTGAAGCTGGTTGCGAGTGCACCGATCTCGTCGTCGCCGTCCACCGTTATACGTTCGCCCAGGTCCTGGGTTCGAGCAACATGTTCTGCTGCCTCGCTCAGGCGTTTCACCGGGTCAGTGGCTTGTTTCGCGAACAACCAGCCGACTGCGCCAGCAAAGATTGCGCCGAGCAACCCAAAGATGAGGCTGCGGACGACAAGGCTGCGAAGCGTGTCTTCGGTGAGCTCGAGGCTGCGGGCGAATTGGACGGCTCCAATGTCACCAAAGCCGCGGGTCAGTACGCGGAAGCGTTCGCCTTCGATGGAGACGGTGCGAAAGTTTCTGCCGTCGCCGGTGATGGCGATAGTGGTTTCCTCGGCTGAGATCGGCAGCGTCTGGCATGTTGCGAAGACCGTGCCGTTAGGTCGAAGAAGCTGCATGTTGCTCGCGAACTCGGTCAGCAAACGGAACCGGCCACGGCGGTCGGGCTCAGTTTCGGTCCCTGCATCGACTTCGGCGTCGTCGGCGGTGTTGCAGGTGGCCCGGCGGGAGTCGAACGCGAACTGAAGTTGAGTAGCGAGGCGCGGGCTTTCGATCCGGAAGGTTTCTGCGTCGTTGATCAGCGCACTGTCGACGCGGTCTCGGCCGACACTGCGCGAACTAATCGTGGTGCCGACGCCGCCGATCGCCGATGCGAGCAGCACGGTGACACCAACGAGTAGCGCAATTCGGCTGCGCAGGCTCATCGTGCCGGCTAGCTCTCGCGGGCGACGTAGCCGACGCCGCGCACGGTATGAATCAAACGTGATGACTCATCTTCTTCGAGTTTTCGCCGCAGATATCCGATGTACACGTCGAGTGACTTTGATCCCGTTTCGAAGTCGAAACCCCAGATGCGTTCATAGATGACATCGCGGGTTAGCACGATGCCTTTGTTGTGCACGAGAAGTTCGAGCAGGTCGAATTCGGTCTTCGTCAGGTCGATGACTCGGCTGTCACGTGTGACGCGACGGGCAGACGCATCGAGCGTCAGGTCGCCGACTTCGATTGTCGATCCATCGTTGCCGGTCACGCTGGTGCGTCGCAGTAAGGCACGCAGGCGGGCGAGCAGTTCGTCGAGCGCGTAGGGCTTGACGAGATAGTCATCTGCTCCGGCGTCGAGGCCAGCGACACGATCAGCGATCTCGTGTCGCGCCGTCAGCATGAGCACCGGTGTGCGCAGCCCCTTGTCGCGGATTCGTCGACAGACTGTGTGGCCATCGATCCCCGGCATCATCACGTCGAGCACGATGGCATCAGGCTCGTTACTTCCTAAGAACTCGAGGGCTTCGCCGCCATCAGACGCAGCCAACACCGCGTACCCCTCGAACTGCAAGGCGCGAGTGAGCGCTTGGCGCGCGGCGCGGTCATCTTCGGCGATCAAGATGGTCGAAGTACTCGGCATGCTTCTGCATCGTAAGCAACAACGAGCCGCGGCTCGGTCGCTAGCGGCGAATTCTTGCCAATCTCTTAGATAACGGACTGGTTAGAAGAGGCCTCGGACGCCGAGGTAGAACGCGCCAGTGACCATGATTGCGAGCATGCCAAGTGCCAATGCTGCCGGAGCCGGCCCCCATACGCCGCGCTTGTTCACCGGATCACCGTACTTGGCGCCGTCTGGTCGTAGCACCCTGCCATCGGTCGGTGGCTCCGGAACGAAACAGAAAAGGTGGGCCTGCGCGTATTAGGAGTTCGCTGCATTCTCAAAAACCGTCATTCCAGGCCAGGAAGGACGATTCCTGCAGCCTCGTGGGTAGTCCGCCTTCGGCCGTCTTTTCGCTTCCCCAGCTACGGTCCCGACAAGCCTGAGGTCACGCGACTGGCCGCCGATACCCAACATCGGCAGTCTTCAGCGCCCTGTTAGGGACTCGTCCTTTGTGTGCTGGGCTGATTTCGAGTCGCCGACGTATTAACCTGCGTTTATTGGCTACTGCAGGGGTGGCCCGAGCGCTGGAGTAACGATATCCGACGAATAGTTGCGAGTGGACTGGTAACTATCGGTGTGCTCCTCGCTTTGTTTGCTGGCGTCTTTCGCTATGTCGATCAGCACTTCCACACGTCCGAGATGTTCCTTGAGAACACCTCTGAGCTTGCGACGAACGCGGATATCCGCGAGCGGCTGTTCGAGGGATTTCGCAGCGAGATCATCGCCCTCGCCGAAGGCAATGTGCAAGATGAACCCGACGGTGGGCTTGGCAGCTTGCTCGAAGACGATGCTGCGCTCGATCCCATCACCGAAGAGCGGATTACAAGAGATCAGGCCATCGAAGAAGTTCTGCTTGATGTCTTTGATAGCGAGACCTATGACCGAGTGTTTGCCGACGCGCTCAGCCGCACTCAGGTCGAACTGATTACTTCCGCGGAACTTGAGCCGGAGGCGCTGCTGCGCAACAAGGGCGAAGTGTTCTTCAACATGCAGCCTCTCTATCAACCGATCTGGGCACAGCTTGCTGCAGATGCCCGGACCTCTGAAATTACTCAGACCGCTCCGCCCGATGGCTACGGCGTCTTCAAGGTCGCCGACCGCGAAACCACGATGAACTTCTTGTGGGCCTTGTTGCGCAACGGCCCGGGATGGCGTGGACTCACCATGCTTGGCGCCATCGCCTCGCTCGCAGGCGCAGTCGCTGTCGCTGATCGGCGACCTTCGACCGCGATCCAATTTGGTGGCGGCATGGTCGGTGTGGGCGTCGTGCTTATCGTCATCATCTATCTGATTCGATTCATCGTGCCGTTACTTGCTGGTGGAGGCTCGTCGGCCAACACGGTTGTGGCGGTGTACGCCGCGAATCTGGCACCACTCGTCAGCATCATGATCCGCCTTGTCATCTTTGGCACGGTGTTGGCTGCAATTGGTGGAATCGCGAAGGTGATCTGGCCCGATGACTGGGTGTACAGCAGCGTCTCCGACGAACGAGGAATTCGTTCGATCCGTCGACGCCGGGGTGCTGTCGAAGCAGAACAGCCTGCTCCGCAACAACAACCGCAGCAGCTTCAGCCTGCAGCTATGGCCCCCGGCTATGGCGCTGGATATGCCCAGCCCCATCCCGGCTACCCACAACAATGGGGCCAACCGCAGCCGTATCCCGGCCAATACCCACCGGGATACCCCACGCCGTATCCGGCTGGCCCGTATGCGCAACCAGCTCAGCCCCTGCCGCAGTCGCAACAGCAGTCGCAACATTACACGAGTCCGGGAAAGCCAACCGTTCCCGTCATGCCAGTGCAGATCACACAGCCTGGCGCGGACATGGTCCCACCAGCGGCCCCTCCTCTTGACGCTGCGCCCGGTGATCTGCCAGCAGCCGCAGCCCAGATGGTCCCCCGCGTCGTAGCTATGACCAACACCACGCTCGACGCAGCGTCAGAGGCGCCCGCCGCTCATGTCGTCCGGCCTACTCCCGATGCTCCAAGGGCCAAAGCGACCGGAGTAGAGGTCGCTGGGCCACTGGCCGAAGACGAAACGGGCGTCGCCGAGGCTGCTCCGGGCACCGAGGGCGAGACTGACGGCGCGACAACGAATGACGAATGGTCTGGCGAGAAGGACTGGTAGCTGGTCGTCCAGCGACCAGAAACTAGATACCCAGCTGGCGTGACGCCAGATCTCGCATAATTTCTTCTGAGCCGCCGCCAATAGCTTGCACACGCACTTCTCGGTAGAGGCGTTCTACGACGCTGCCCCGTAGGTAGCTAGCACCGCCTAGAATCTGGGCTGCCTCGCGAGCACAGAACTCGAACGTGGTCGTCGCAGCGACCTTGCACTCGGCGATTTCCGCAACGGGGTTGTCTCCTTGGTTGAGCCGCCATGCCAGCAGCTGCGTCCAGGCTTCGCCGGCATTAATATGGCGATCCATCTCGACCAGCTTGTGGCGAATCACCTGGTGTTCGCCGAGTTTCTTCCCAAACGTTTCGCGCTCGCGTGCCCACTCAAGTGCCTCGTTGTAACAGACGCGAGAGAAACTGAACGACTGCACTGCCATGTCCATACGTTCGGCATTGAAGTTGTTGACGATGGCACTGAAGCCCGTGCCCTGTTCGCCAATCAAGTTCGACACCGGCACCCGGACGTCGTCGAAGTACAGCGTTGCCGTGTCGCTTGACAGCCAGCCCATCTTTTCGAGCGGTGTGCGGTCAAAGCCTTCGCGGTCGTCCTCGATAAGGAGCAGCGAGATGCCTGCTGGCCCCTCGCCACCGGTGCGAACCGCAACGGTATAGAAGTCGGCGCGCATGCCCGAGGTAATGAAGGTCTTTGAACCGTTCACGATGTAGTGATCGCCGTCGCGTTTGGCGGTGGTGCGGATTCGGGCGACGTCACTGCCGCCTGATGGTTCGGTGATTGCGAGCGCAGCGATAGCTTCGCCTGCCTGACAGGGTGCAATGACCCTGGCCTTGAGTTCGTCGGAACCAAAACGTTGAATCGGTGGCAACCCAATGTAGTTCGACAGCATCGACGCGCTGACGCCGCCTGCCCCTGCCTGGGAGACTTCGTCCATGATGACCAGACGCATCAGGGCGTCCCGCTGGCCGTGGCCGCCGTATTCGGCCTCGAACCCGTCGCCGAACAGTCCGATCTGCGCGGCCTTGTTATACAGATCGCGGTCGACCATGCCGGCCCGCTCCCAGTCGTCGACATAGGGCACGATCTCGTTTGTCGTGAACTGTCGGACCACGTCGGCATAGGCGCGGTGGTCGTTGTTAAAGAACGGAGTTGAGGCAGACCAATCGATCGTCATGATGCCGACGTTAGAGCCCTGATTGACAGGGTGCCGAATTGACGACTGAGTTGCCGGTTTCCCTAGTTCGGGGTCACGAACGCGCTGGCGATCCAAACATCTTCGGCTCCGTTGAAGATCTTCCACCAGGTGTACCCGTCGGAGACGTTCATAACGCACTCGCCAGTGAACACAAGCCCGGTCTGTCCAGGGTCAAAGGTGCCGGCCTGGGCGCCACTGACAGCTGGATTAGCACGCTGGTTCAGCGGGGTGGTGTTGGTGTCGACGATGTAGGAGGCAGCGGTAAGCGGCGCGTTCTCGGTGGTGCAGACTTCGAATCCCTGAGGGACTGGCGTGGCGGTGGTAACGGGAGCGGTTGTGGGAGCGGCGTCGACCGAGTCGGTCGTGGTGACCCCAACAGTGGTGTCATCGGCGCCGTTGGCGACAGAGGGCACGGGGGTCGATGTGGGTATCGCCAACGGGGTTGGCTGTGTGCCCTCGGTCGCTGACGACGATGAGTCGCCATTGTCAAATAGTAAGAACCACGAGGCGAGTACCACCGCGACGAACAACAATGCGAGAAGGACGCCGAGCATGGTGCGGTTGGCCTGAGGCCGCGCCCGATCGTTCATCATTGGCGGCAGAATTTTGCTCTCGTCGTCGTTTGGCACGATGTAACGGTTGCAGGCGGGGGGACCCGATGCAGGGACCCTCGGCGGTAAGGCGTAACCGTTGCTCTACCAGCGGCCCGCTTCTTGTGAGCGGTTTGCGGGCACCACGTCGGCCATAACGGCCTTTAGGTAGGCACCTTGCTCGAAGCCAATCGGATGATCGAGTGCGTGTCCAGTGCGAATCGTGTGAATCGCCTTGTGGCCACTTTCGGCGATCTCGCCGGTCACCAGTGCGTAGAATTCATCGGTTGCGATACGACTTGAACACGATGCCTGGACCAGCGTGCCGCCGTTCGTCAGTAGATCGACCGCCAACGAAGTCAGCCGGCGATAGGCCCGGCGAGCCGCAGGCACCGATGCAGAATTGGGCGCGAACGATGGCGGGTCAATAATGATGACATCGAAGTGCTGATGGCGATCGACGAGGTCCTCCATTGCGTCGAAGGCATCAGCGACCAGCGAGGTATGGCGCACGTCGTAGCCAAGTCCTGAACGGTTGATCTCGATATGGCGCTGGGTCGCTTCGATGGCATGAGGGCTGACATCGATGCTGTGGACCGAACGTGCTCCACCCGCAGCGGCGTACACGCTGAAGCCTCCGGTGTTGCAGAAGACGTCGAGGACATGCGCGCCTTCGCACCGAGTGCCGACAAGATCCCGGTTATCTCGTTGGTCAAGGAAGTGGCCGGTCTTTTGGCCCCGTTCGACATCAGCTTCGAACTGCAGACCGTGTTCAAAGAACTTGATTGGCCCGGCAGGTGGTTTCCCAAAGACGGTCGGGCTGTCGCTGAGCAACGGTGGTAATTCGTCGGTGATTCGGCGGCTTGCTCGCAGCACGACCCGTTCAGCGTCGGTGAGTTCGACCAACGGCTCGATGATGGCCGCCAGGTGCGGGACCCAAACCGGCGAGTCGAGCTTGACGACCAGTGTGCTGTCGTACCGGTCGACAACCAGTCCGGGCAGGCCGTCGTTTTCGCCATGCACCAGTCGGAAGGCGGTTGTGTCGTTGTCGTCCTGCAGCGTCTGTCTGCGGGCGAACGCAGTAAGTAGCTTGTCCGCGAAAAACGCAGCGTCGATGGCGAGAGGGGAACCCTGATGCAAGATCCGGACCGCTATTGGAGCGTTGGGATCCCATAGGCCAATGGCCGCAAACTTTCGCTTGTCATCAAAGATGACAGCCAGGTCGCCGGCGGTGCCTTCCGCCGATGCGCGCACGATCGAACCATCCCAGACCCAGGGATGGCCGCCTCGTATCTGGCGGAGCGCGTCGTTAGTCACGTGGACGGCAATACGTTCAGAGGACGGGGCCGGTAATTCGGCTTCCAAGTTCACCATGCGCCATGAACTGTATTGCGGCCGGGTCAGTCACGTGTGTGGCGTGCACCAGGGCGTCGGCGAACGGACAGGCCTAGAGTCACTGCATGACTGAAATGGATCCGTCACGGTTGGTAGTTGTTGACCACTCGCTGGTGCAACACAAGCTCACACTTATGCGTAGTGTTGACACGCCTGCGCCGCTCTTTCGCCGCCTCTTGCGCGAGACCTCGATGTTGTTGGCCTATGAAGCTCTAGCCGATCTGCCGACCGTCGCGGTGACCGTCGAGACGCCTCTCGGACCAGCCGGGGGTCAGCAACTTGAAACCGACCCGGCGCTCATCTCGATTCTTCGAGCGGGGAACGGATTGCTCGACGGCTTTCTCGACATCGTCCCGTCTGCTTCTGTCGGCTTCATTGGCATGTATCGCGACCACGAGACGCTCGAACCAATCGACTACTACACCAATATCCCGCGGGGTCTAGCCGGGCGTGTCACTATCGCTGTGGACCCAATGTTGGCAACAGCGGGCACTGCGATTGCTGCGATCAACAAGCTGCGTCTTGCCGGAGCAAGCGATTTGCGTCTCGTCTGCCTAGTCGCAGCGCCCGAAGGCATTGCCCGAGTTCATGCAGCGGACCCCGATGTCGTGGTCATCACAGCGGCTGTAGACCAGGGGCTGAACGACGTTGGTTACATCGTGCCCGGCCTTGGTGATGCCGGCGACCGTATTTACGGTACAGAATAGGCGCATTGACATGCGCAGGGCGTTGGACCTGCCAGATGGCGCCTGAGCAACATCGAGACCAGGCTCCGCGAGTACATTGATCCGATGTTCGTGTTGGGGGGATCGAAGTGGGGGCCATCTCCCCTGCCTGACTTTTTACGATCGCAACTTGACGCACATGGCTTTGGCCCCAATGACGCAGGGCGTTGCGCCCGGCTGATCAATGAACATCCCGGGGGCGCTGCCGCCTCGTCGCTGTTCGTCGATCTGGGTTCATGCAAGTTTCTTGAGGCCGATATTGATGGCGCTATCGCCTCATGGCGCCACGCCATCGCCAGTCAGCACGACGCAGCCGCTTCCCGCTCGTTGTTGAACTTGGGTTTGTTGTACGAACACCTGCATCTGCACGAGCAGGCCATTGGCCTCCTCTCTCGGGTGGCCGAACGTAATATCGAGCCGTACGTATTCCCGGCGGCCATGGCCTCGGCCCGTTGCCAGGTCGAAATGGGCGATGCCGAACGGGCTATGGAGACCATGGCTCGCCCGGCCCAGTTCGCTATGGCACGGCGACCCGACGGACCCGAAGTCATAGAGGCGCTCTACGGGTTCGGCGAAGTGGCCGACCACGCGGGCCGTCCTGATCGCGCTGAACGGGCATGGCGGGTCGTTGCTTTGAGCCCTTCATCGCCCATTCAGCAAGAGGCTACAGATCGTCTGATTCAGCTGCTGGTGGACCAAGGACGCAGCCATGCAGCGTTGGACGCGGTCAACACAGGGTTAATGAACACAGGGTTAGCTGGCGCTGCGATGTCGCCCTCGCTGCTCGACACCGTCGAGTTGCTCCTCCAGACGGGTGAGAAGAACGCTGCGATTGAACTCTTGGCTACGGCCGAGAGCGCCGACTTCGAACCGACCGACCAGTTTCGGCTGGTTGATGCCAACCTGGCAGCGGGGCGTGTAAATGATGCAATCGATGATCTCGAGGCGCTCCTTGCTGATTCCGATGAGCAGGTCCAGCACCGGACGCTGTTCACGCTCGGGCGGGTGTACGCGTCCTACGACATGATCGATCCTGCGGTGTCGATGTTCCAGCGCGCCGTTGCGAGTGATGACCCATATTGGATGCCGGCAGCCTCGTTGGCGTTGGGTGATGTGCTTGCTGCACGGGGCGACCTCAATCCTGCGAGCGAGTACTGGTCCTATGCCGCGTCGGGTGCTGTTTCTCGTATCGCCGAGCAGGCCCGAGAGCGGTTGGCTACACCGTCTCCTGAAGCGGCGGAGCATGCACCCGTCGACCCAGAATCTGTCGAACTGGTCGAACCAGCGGTTGAGTCCGAGATCGAACCCACTGATGCAGTAGAACCCGAGTTGGTCACTGCTGTTGATCCGGCTGCAGCAAGCGCCAGCAACGCCGCAGCTGCGCCCACGCCTAGCCCCGCGACCGAACCGCAGTTCATTTCGCTCGATTCGATCGAAGCCGCAGCGCCTAGCTCAAACAACAGAGAACAACCGTTAGATAGCGCAGAGAACGATCCGGTTGCGGCGGTGCCAGCGGACAGTTCCGATGTCGCCCTCGACATTGTTGAGCCCGCTCTCACAGAACCGTTGGCGCTCGAACTTCCTCAGCCATCAGCGTTTGCGAACCATCTCAGTGAGCACGACCGAGTTGAGGCGGCGAATCCGTATGCGGTGCTTGCTCCCGATCGACACCACAGCGATGTTGCGCCAACGACCCGAAACCCCTATGCCGAGCTGGCACCGAGCTACGACGGTGACTTCGAACCACCGCCCAATGTCGAGCCAGGTGACTGGGAGTCGATATCTGACGATTGGCCTCGCGACGAACCGAGGGCCAAGCCAAATAAGGGCTCAAGCGCGTTTTCTCGGTACACCTGAGCCCTCCATCTGTGAGTCCAACACGGCGCTATGCGCGGCATGGGGCTCACAGATGAATAACCGGGGACTGGGGGTGTTGCCTACGGCGATCTGGCGTTGCCAGGCGGGGTGGGCTCTGGCTATGTCGTTGGCGTTCGTCAGGTGGCCCGTTCAGATTGTTGAATCGTTGACCCTTGTCCGTTCGTTGCTTCGACCACACGGATTCCCAGCGGAAGAGCTTCGAGGAGCGCCGGCACATGAGTGATCACGCCGACCATCGCCCCCCGGTCGCGGAGTTCGTCGAGCAGGTCAATGGCACGCTCAACCGATGTTTCGTCGAGAGACCCGAAGCCTTCGTCGATGAACAAGGCGTCTACACGAACGCCGGCGCTCTGATTCATGACGGCGTCGGCGAGGCCCAATGCCAAAGCGAGCGATGCCTGGAAGAGTTCGCCGCCGGATAGGCCGGCGGTTGGTCGCCGCGTACCAGTCACGGTGTCTTCGACCCCCAGATCGAGACCCCATTTGCCACGTTTGTTCTCGCCATCGTCCATGACACATAGCTGGAACCGCTGATGAGTCGAGCGAGCCAACCGAATGTTTGCCAGCTCGACGACGTCGCGAAGGTGGGCTGCCAATACCCAGTTTTCAAGCGAGGTGTTGCGATCGTTGTCGCCCTTGGCCATTGCGGCGACTCGTTCGAGCCGACGCGTGTCTAGGTCGGTTGTTTGGCGGTCGATCCGTTTCGTCTCGATGATGGTGAGCTCAGACTCGATCCGCTCAAGGCCGGTGGTGATGGCGATCAACGTTTCGTTGGCGGCAGCAAATGTTTGGCTGGCATTGTGCGCGAGTTGACGAAGCGCGCCGATATCGGGTGGAGCGTCGGGCACGTCGGCGAGTTCGTGCAGCTGCCCCTGCAGCCGTTCGCCAGAGGCAACATGGGCTGCAGTTTGGGCTTCAAGCTGGGCAATTACGTGGGGCTCGGCGAAGGCTGCCATTGCCTGCTCGAGGCTGCTGAACGGAGACTGTTGAAGACGGTCGTCGAGAAACGACTGCGCCCGCCGCACTGCATCTGTCGCATCGTGTTCTCGTGCAAGCGCTGTGACGGTGTCTGGGGTAAGCGTGCCGGCGTGTTGGGTGGCGCGTGCCCGAAGCTCGAGATCGTCGTCGGCGATAATCGGTGCGTTAGAGGCAGCGGCGAGTGTCTGGTCTGCGTGGTGAGACCGTGTCGATGCCCCATCGAGATCGCGTTGGCGGTCGGTTAGCTGGTCCTGGGCGGACGTGCGGCGGCTCTCGGCTGCGATCTGGCTGAGGCCAATGGTCTCGATTGTGCGCTTGGACATCTCGATGCTTGACACAAGCTGAACGCGGCTCTCGGCAAGCCGGTCGGCTTGCACACGCTCGGTTGCTGCATCAGCGGCTTGTGCTTGCAACAGGGCGACCGGTTCGTTGGCGATAGCGCCGAGGGCGCCTTCGATCCTGCTGCGCCGTTGGTCGACGACGCGCAACTCATCGTCGAGAACGGTCCGCTCTGTGCGGGTGGCAGATAGTTCGTGGTCGGCCTGCTCGTACAAGGCGGCAGCTTGGCGGGTCTCGTCGGCGACGGTGCGAGCGCCCAGCGCCATGGCCTTTGTTGTGGTCACTTGGGCGGCAAGTTCGATGACCGAGAGTGATGCGATGTCTTCGTGGGTTGAGCGCAGAGTTTCGATCTGAGCTTCGAGAGCTCGAACCCGAACGTGAACGGTATCGCTGTTGGTCCGGGCCGTAGTTACGTGAGCTTCAGTCACGACCTGCCCCCCGTTGGTGGGAACCGCTGGCGCGGGATGTTCGCACGACCCACACACGGGACACGGTTTGTCGTCGGTCAGCGCCTGGGCGACACGAGCTGCCGTGCCGGCAATGAAGGCGTCCCATAGCTGGTCTGTCTGTGCCTGTGCCCGTGCGAGCTCGACTCTTGCCGTCTGGAGCTTGAGGGTGGCGGCTTGGTAGTGGTCAGCTGCCTGACGGCGGCGATCACATTCCTGATACTCGACATGGGCAGCGTCGGCTTTTTGTTGCACCGCAGCATTCGCTGATTGGGCTTGCACTGCGGTTCCGCGTGCAAGGCCGAGTCGTTCGATGATTCTATCGAGTTCGGTTGCGCGGCCTGCGAGCTTGCCGTGGGAGGCTTCGAGTTGGGCCAGTTCGATGCGCTGGGTGAGCCGTGCCTCGGCGACACGAAGCTGGTGTTCGCATTCGTCGATATCAGCTGTTTTCTCTAACGTTGCCAGATCTGATAACGCTTGGTCGAGCTGAGCCAAAGCGAGTTCGTTTTGTTCGTTCAGGGTGTCGATCTCGTCGGCGAGGCGGCGGAGCTCGGTGTGAGATCGAGCGACAACAGCGGTGATGTCGTGCACCTGCAGAACAGACTCTCGCCGTTCGGCCAATGCGGCGTCGAGGACCGTGATGCGGTTGGCGACTGCTTTGAGCGTCGCCTGATCCAGGTCACCAATGTCGCTGAGACCAGCGGCGTCAAGGGCCTGGTTGAGTCGTAGATGGAGGGCGCTGACCCTTTTTTGTGCTTGGTCTCGGTGCTGCTGGTGTTGGGCAAGCGATCGGGCATTGCTGGTAACCGGGACTGCTGAACGGGCGTCGTTCAGCCGAGTGACATCGATGAGGTGCTGAGGTGCAGTCTGATTGTGGCGATCGAGGTCAACCTGTACCTGGCGTCGGCGTTCGAGTCGTTGGGCGACGTCGAGGCCGGTTTGGTGGTCGCGGGTTGCCTGCCGTGCCAGCATGTCGAGCTCGGTGGCGGCGGCGGCTTGTACGGCGAGTTCGACTCGACGATGGTCAGTAATTGCGGTCCGCAAGGCAGAAGTCGTGGTGCCCAACGACAGACAGGTCAGCGTGGCGAGTTCGTCCGCGAGCGCTGCTTGGCGATGATCTAAACGTCCGAGCTCGGCTCGGTCACCGGCTGTTGCTTCGGCAGCGGCATCGGTGAGCCATGTTGTGGCATCGTCGAATATTTCAGACGAAAACAGAGTGCGCAGTAGCTCTCGCCGTTCGGTGCTTGATTCGGTCAGCACGCGGCTGAACTGACCCTGGGGCAGTAGCGCGACTCGTTCGAACTGTTTGCCGCTGAGTCCTACGAGCTCGACACATTTGACTCGAACTTCCTCGACCCGGTTCGTGATCGCTGTTGGTGTGCCTTGGTCGAGTCGGAACAAGGTGGCAGTCGCGGGCGCTTCAGTCGTGCCGGTGCCGCGCCGTTTGGCTCGCTTCTGCTTGGGTGAACGCTCGACCCGCCAGTGTTTGCCATGGGCAACGAAGTCGAGCGTGACTGAACAGTCGGCCTTGTCGGTGGCATGGTCGGACTTGAGCCGCAGGTAGGAGGCCCGCCGCCCAGGCAAGATGCCGTACAACGCATAGTGCAATGCATCGAAGATTGTGGTCTTACCCGACCCGTTGTTGCCGGCGACTACGAATAGGCCCAGGTCGGTCAGCGCATCGAAGTCGACTACCTCGGTGCCGGCATAGGGGCCGAATGCGGTGATGCTGAGCCGCAGCGGTCTCATGATTGGTGGTTCTCGGCTCGGCTCAGTGCGGTTTGGAGAAGTGTGAGGTCGTCGGTGTCGTCGTCGCTGCTGACACTGGACAGGAATTCGACTGCGAGCTCTTGGACCGAGCGCTCTCGTACTGCCTGCACCGTGAGACGTTCTTGGTCGCTGGGGCGGGCTCCGATGCGTGCGATCTCGACAAGATGCGGGAAATGGTCACGCAGCCGGCGGTGGGCATCGGCAACCGGGTGTGTATTGGTCAATTCGACACGGACCCAGTCCTGGTCGTTGCCGGTGATAGCGAGCAACTCGTCGAGTGTGCCGCGGACCGTGGCGACCGAACGGCCGACGTCGATAGTAATTGGCTTTGGTCGTGCCTGGCCGTCGGCATCGAGCTCGATGAACACGACTTCTTTCTGCGAGGTTTCGCCGAATGAATACGCAAGCGGAGCGCCGCTGTAGCGGACGTGTTCGTTGCCGCCCACGATCTGTGCCCGATGCAGGTGCCCCAACGCGGTGTAGTCAAAGCCGTCAAATACCGACGACGACACCATGCCGGCATCACCAACAGCGAGCGTGCGTTCTGATTCGCTTGGCTCGGCGCCGGTTACGAACGCGTGCGCTATGGACAGGCTGCGCACCCCGGGCGTGATGCGCTCGCGGGCTGTGTGCAATGTGCGGCGCAGGACGGTCTCGTGGCTTGGTCGAGCAAACGTAGTTTGGGCTGTCTTAGGCATATCGGACGCATCGATGGGCGCAAAGACAGGGTCCAGGTAAGGGACCGCGACGATGGCTAGCGGCCCGTCGGCATAGCTGCGAATCTCGACGTCGGCGGCACGCTTGTATCCACCCCGCAGTAGCAGCCCTGGCATCAGCAGGCCGTCGATGCTTCCGATGCGCTCGGCGCTGTCATGGTTGCCGGTGATAGCGGCGATATCGGCACCGGCGGCGAGCAGCCGTGAGAGAGCTGAATGGAACAGTTCCACCGCGTCTGCGGGGGGAACCGAGCGGTCATAGAGATCACCAGCGATGGCGATCAGGTCGATCTCCTCGTGGCGCACCAGGTCGACCAGCCAATCGATGAAAATTGCCTGCTGGTCGAGCAATCGGTGGTCGCCGAACGACCGGCCGAGATGCCAGTCACTGGTGTGCAAAATCCTCATGAGTTCATCATGACGAAAGGGTATGACAGTGCCGTTCTCTGCTCAGACAAGCTCATGGCTTCCTGCCCTGGCAGCGGGCTACGAGGCATCACTCTTCGTCTCGCCAGAGTGGACTTCACTTATCGCTCCAGACCGCGAGCCCTCGCTCGATGCGAGTTGCATCTGGGTCGAACTGAGAGCGCGTCTGGAACGCACGCTGTTGGACGAGGCTTCGTACGTAGCGATCTGTCTCGGGAATGAACATCGCAAAGTCATCGAACAGTCGAAGTCGTTCGACGACAAGACTGTGCAGGCCGGTTGTCTTCATCTCTCGGGCCACCGTGTTGCCTTCTTCCGGGAGCTGGCTATTCGATGTCACTTTGGGCCATACATCGAAGCCGAACAGCCCAATGCCGGCCCCACCGACTGCCACGGTTCTCTGCTGTCCAGCGCGCTGTGAGATCGGGTTTACCGTTGAGCTTGGCCAGCCGACGGCAGCGATAAGGGTCAACCTAACGACGGCGACCAATGCGACAAGCACAGGAAGCACAAGAAGCGCGACGAGGAACAACACGCTGACGGTGCGCTTATCCATGAAGCGGGGTGGCTTGAATCGGTGCGCGCTCCATCTTTCAAGAATCGCGCCCCAGAGCTCACGTGCCGCGGATGGGCAGGGCGATCGCAGTCTCAGGCGGCTGGTCATGTGTAGGAAGTAGTGTCAGGGCACCAAAAAGCGGAAGAAAGCCAAAGACCATGGAAATACAAAATCGACAGGGACCCGCATTCGGAGTCGCACGCATCACGATGGGACCCCACGAACGCATCAAGGCCGAGGCAGGGGCCATGATGGCCACCATCCCGACCGTGAGGGTCGAGGCCAAGGCTGAAGGGGGCGTCCTCAAATCGCTTAAGAGGGCAGCACTGGGTGGCGAGTCGTTCTTCATCACCTCCTACATCGCTCCTGCCGAGGGCGGTTGGGTCGACGTAGCGGCTCGTCTGCCCGGTGACACGCAGGTCATCGATCTGGTGCCAGGCCAGCCATGGTTCGTGCAGAAGGGTTCGTGGTTGGCGTCGGCCGACGGCGTCGAGATGGACACCAAGTGGGGCGGCTTTAAGAACATGTTTGGTTCAGAGGGTGGTTTCATCCTCCGGGCTGAAGGCAACGGGCCCATGGTGGTTGCTGCCTATGGCGCCATCGAGGCATGGGACTTGGCGCCCGGTCAGACCGTCACGCTCGACACGGGGCACATGGTCGCGTACCAAGAGTCGATCACGATGGACCTGCGTAAAGTCACTGGCGGTTTCGTGCAGACATTCAAAAGTGGCGAGGGTCTCGTCTTCGATTTCACCGGACCAGGTCGAGTCCTGATCCAGACGCGCAATCCGAATGAGTTCCTGAGCTTCATCAGCGCTGCAGTCGGCACTGGAAACTCTGGCGCTGGCGGAGGCGGCGGCGTCGTCGGCGGACTACTCGGCCGCGACTAACCCAAACGCAAATAAGGAGCGTTACCCGCGATAAACGCGGGTAACGCTCCTTATTTGCATCAAGAACACGGCGACGGTGGGCGCGACTGTCACACCGGTGGTTTACGTTGTGGCAGTGAGAGCGAAAGTGGTCGTCACCGAATATGGGCGCGCCGCCAGCGCATCGTTAGCGCGAGCGATAGTCGACGCCAAAGCGGGTGTCGCACTCGTACCCGTCACCGTCGTCGTTCCATCAAATTTTGCAGGCCTGGCTGCTCGCCGCATGCTCGGAAGTGGCGACTTGGGTGTGGCCGGCGTAGCCAATGTCAACTTCGTCACCCCGTTCCGGTTGGCCGAGTTGCTGGCTGTGGGCCAGCTCCGTGGCCGCAAGCCGCTGACCAAGCCCGTTTTGGGCGCTGCGGTGCGTCGAGCGCTGGCTGACGATCCCCGTCACTTCCGCAACGTCCGAGATCACCGCTCAACCGAACAGGCGCTTTCGATCGCCGTTGGTGAGCTCAGCAATGTGAGCGTCACTGGGCGCCAAGCAATCCGCGACCAGGGTGGTCATGCGGCCGCGATCATCGAACTCTTCGACGCAATCAAGTCGCACCTGCGGGGCTTTCACGACGAGGCTGACGTCGCTTGGGCCGCGGCGCGCCGCAATGATCTGTCACAGGTCGTCTTGCCGTTCGGCCATCTGATCTGGCATTTGCCGGGCCCAGTCTCGGCGCCGTTGGCGAGCTTCTTGCGTGCGGTACTTGGTGCCGCACCGGCCACGGTCATCGTGGCCACGGCGGGTATCGCTGCAGCCGACGCCGAGGTCGCTCGCACCATGGGCATTGCTGGCGTCGACTTCCCGCAGGCCCATCTCGACGGCGAGACCGAGCCACCACGTGCCGATCACATCATCTCGGTCACCGATGCCGACGAAGAAGTCCGGGCAGCACTACGCGAAGTCATCCAGCTGGTCGACCAGGGAACACCACTCGACCGCATTGGTGTGTTCCATCCGGCCCCTGATCCCTATGTCCGCATTCTCGAGCAACAGTTCGCTGCGGCCGACATCCCGGCGAACGGCCCCTCTCGCCGTCGGGTAAGCGAGACCATTGCCGGCCGAGTCCTAATGGGTGCACTGGGACTGCCGTCTGAACGATGGCGCCGCGATCGGGTGGTCGCTCTTGTCAACAGTGGCCCGTTGCGTCACGACGGCAAGCCGGCCCGTCCCGCAGTCTGGGACATGTTGTCGCGGTACGCCGGCGTGGTTGGCGGACTCAACGACTGGCGAGCCAAACTGCTGGTTGAACGCCATCGAATCGAGGTCGCACAAACCGAGGCGACCGAGGCAGCGAACGATGTACGAACGCGGCGGCTGATCGACCAGTGCGCCGACGTCGACGATCTAGCATCGTTCGTCGAGGGGCTTGCCAGTGCTGTTGCTGCGGTCGAATCGGCATCGGGCTGGCCCGCTCGATCCGAGGCCGCGGCCCAATTGCTGCACGGGCTACTCGGCACCACCCAGATGCGAACCTGGTGGCCCGAAGTCGAGACCGAAGCGTTCGAGCAGGTCGAGAGTGCTCTCGAGCGGCTGGCCATGCTCGAGAGCATCGAGCCCGAACCCACGATGGCTGTTTTCCTTCGGGCACTATCCAGCGAGCTTTCTGTGGCCCGCGGCCGCTCGGGCCGATTCGGCAATGGTGTGGTCTATGGACCCATCGCTTCGGCGCCGGGTCACGACTTGGACGCTGTCTTCATATTGGGGTGCACCGAGGGCCTGTGCCCGGCCGCTCGCCGCGAAGATGTCCTGCTGGCCGACAGCGTGCGTATCCTGGCCGGTGGCGATCTGCCGTTACGGCTCAGCCAAATCGACGAGCAGCATCGCCAATTTTTGGCTGCGGTGGCTGCTGCGCCGCAAGGCAAACGATGGCTGTTCTTTCCCCGAGGGGACCTGCGTAGCAGTCGCCGGGCTCGACCATCGCGTTGGTTGCTACCAACGGCTTCCGCGCTGGCGGGCACCACGCTGTATGCAACCGACTTCGAAGACGAGAGTCCTCCCGGGGTCTACGAAGTAGCGTCTCACGCCGATGCGTTGGTCCGGGCGAGCCACTTTGCTTCAGTCGACGAGCGCGACGCCGCCCAGGTGCTCGCCTATGTCCAAGACGGTGGCGAGGCGGCGGCTCATCCGGCTAGTGAACTCATCGAGCGGGGCCTGCGAGCCCAGCTTGCCCGCCGCAGCTCAGCTTTCACAGAATTCGATGGCAACATCGCTGGTGTACCGGTGCAGGCCAGCAACGAGGTCATGTCGGCATCGCGACTCGAGACATGGGCGACGTGCGGCTTTCGTTACTTCTTGGGATATGTGCTGGGCTTGTCCGAACGCGACGATCCGGAACGAACGGTCGAGCTGTCAGCACTCGATCGTGGCTCGGCAATGCACGATGCGCTCGAGCGTTTCATGCGCGAACAGGTCGACACTGGCCCACCGGCACCCGACGAGCCTTGGTCCGCGGCGCAACGCGAGCGCGCCCAAGAGATCGCAGCCGAGGTCTTCGGCGATTACGAGCGCCGTGGTCGCACGGGTCGGCGCATCGAATGGGAGACACAAAAGAGCGACCTCCTGGCGCTTATTGATGACTTCCTAACCAGCGACGATCAGTATCGATCAGCGCACGGCTCGACACCAGCTCACTTCGAGCTGGCCTTTGGCATGGGCTCGAACGAAGCACTTGAGATTGGCCTGGACGACGGTCGCTTGCTCCAGTTCCGCGGCATGATCGATCGGGTCGATCAAGGCCCGCACGGAAGCAAGCGCATCGTCGACTACAAGACCGGCGCCGGAAATCAGTACAAGGGACTTGACGGCGAAGATGACCCCACCCGCCAAGGAACCCTGCTGCAACTTGGGCTGTACGCCGAGGCTGTCGCCAGCAAACTTGGCGCGAGTGCCGTGAGCTCTGAGTATTGGATGGTCAACACCAGTGCAGGGTTCGCCCGCCATGGGTATCCGTGGACGCCGAGTCATCGTGAGCGGCTGGTCCAGGTCCTTACCGCTATCGCCGATGGCATCGAAGCTGGTGTGTTCGCCGCGATTCCCGGAGACTGGCAGTCATTCCGTAACAGCTATGAGAACTGCGCGTACTGCGACTTCACGGCCGTGTGTCCTCGGGACCGGGCCGAGCATGCCGACGAAAAGGCCGATGCCCCAGAACTTGCGGTTCGGGTTGCACTCATTCCCAAGTCCAAGCGAGCTGAGCTATGACGGGGCAATCGTTACCCCTTGTCGATGAACAGGTCCGCGACCGAGTCCGACGCGATGGACTCGGCGAAACCTTGTTTGTCGAAGCAGGTGCTGGTTCTGGCAAGACGACATTGCTGGTGGATCGCATCGTGAACCTGGTGCTGCAGACCGAGGTGTCGTTGTCGGCGATCGCCGCAATTACCTTCACTGAAGCCGCGGCGAGCGAGCTGCAATCGCGTATCCGGGCCACGTTCGAACATGCGCAAGCCGACGCAATCACTGCTGGCGACTATGACCGTGCCGATCGCTGTCGCCAGGCGGTCGCTGACAGCGACCTGGCGGCCATCACCACCTTGCACGGTTTTGCGAATCGCATCCTGGGAGAGTTCGCCGTTGTTGCTGGTCTACCACCTCAGATTCGCGTGCTCGACGAAGTCTCGTCACAGCTAGCTCAAGAGGATCGGTGGCAGCGCTTCGTCGATCGGCTCTATGACAGCGACGAACATGTCGAGTTGTTGCAGGCAGCGTCAGCGCTCAAGATCCCGGTCGAGCCGCGCTACCTCGACCAGTCGACTATGCGCACAGTCGCCAGTCAGTTCAATCAGAACTGGGATCGGCTCCCATCACTCATCGACGCCGAGTTCTCGCCGTCGGGCGGGGACTATGACTTCAGCCAGTTCGACTCACTTGTCGACGAACTGGCCCAGGCCCGCAGCCTGAACGAGCTGACCGACGACAAGCTGTACGTAAAGCTGCAATCACTGCTGCCCGAGATGCTGACGATCGCAGCGATCCCGCAGCCGCTGCGCAAGATGCGAGCACTCACGCAGGCCTCGTACTGGGGTCCCGGTAGTGGGGGCAAGGGTGCGGCATGGGGCGGTGCCGACACGGTTGGTTACATCAAGGCCCTGATCAAGGAAGTCGAGGTCGCCAAAGAAGAGGTACTGCGGCCAATCATCAACGATGTGTTGTTGCGGTTGTCCCAGGTCATCGCCGCCGAAACCTTCGCAGCGGCGCAGGCTCGCCGGGCCGACGGCGGTCTCGAGTTTCATGACCTGCTCGTCTTGTCGCGTGACTTGCTACGCACGTCGCCATATGCCCGCGAAGTACTGCACGATCGTTTTCAACATCTCCTGCTCGATGAGTTCCAGGACACCGACCCGATCCAGATTGAACTCGCCGTGCTGATCGCAACCAGCGCTAGCGATGTGGAGGGGCTGGCCTGGTCAGACATGCCGGTTGAGCCCGGTCGGCTGTTCTTCGTTGGCGATCCAAAGCAGTCGATCTATCGATTCCGCAGGGCCGATATTGCATTGTTCCTGCGAGCGCGTGACCGGTTTGCTGGTCCCCAAGGATCCGCCCAGCTTGAAGCGAACTTCCGCACGGTCGAACCAATCGTGGCGTGGGTCAACGCTCTATTCGCCACGAAGATGCCTGAAGAGCAGCCCGGCGCCCAACCCAAGTATCAGCCATTAGTGGCAAGCCGCCAGGCCGAGACAGCAGAGCAGAGCCCGCTACACCGGCCGGTGTTGCTTGGCGGCCCTAACAACGATGCAAAGATCCGAGCCACCGAGCTGCGCGCCATCGAGGCAGACGATGTGGTCGGCATGGTTCGTGCGATCGTGGCCTCCCCGGACAGTTGGCCGGTCTTCGATCGGACCCTTGATGCGTGGCGGCCAGCCTTGCTCGACGACATCACGATCTTGTTGCCGACGCGAACGTCCCTGCCGTTTCTGCGCTCGGCACTCGACGATGCCGAGCTTCGTTATCGCATCGTCACCGGCACGCTCGTTTACGACACCCAAGAGGTCGTCGATGCGCTTGCCGCGCTACGAGCGATCGATGATCCGGGTGATGAACTCAGCCTGGTCGCAGCCTTGCGGTCACCGTTGTATGGCTGTTCTGATGTTGATCTCGTCATCTGGCGGCGCAACGGTGGGCGTTGGGATGTGCGAGCGCCTCTTCCCGAAACGATCGCGCCGTCGCATCCGGTGGCGGTTGCCGTCGCCCATCTGCACGGTCTCTGGCGCGAACGTTGGTTCCTCACACCGTCGATGCTGCTCGAGCGTCTGCTGCGCGAGCGTCGAGCCGTGATGTTGGCGTTTGGTGATCCTCGCACGACCGACGTGTGGCGGCGACTTCGGTTTCTGGTGGACCAGGCCCGCACGTTTGAAGAGTCGAACTCGGGTGACCTTCGCGCCTTTACCCAGTGGGCCGCGTTGCAGTCGGGATCCATGGCACGGGTACACGAACCGCTCTTGCCTGAAACCGACGAAGCCGCGCTGAGGATTCAGACCATTCATGGTTCCAAGGGCCTTGAGTTCCCCATCACCATCCTGTCCGGTATGACCACCCAACTTCGTGGTGGTCGACCAGGGGTGAGCGTGTTGTGGCCCGAGGACGGACCGCCGAGTGTACGTATGAAGAAGGGTGTCGAGACCCACGAACACGGGCCGCGAGCGGACCTCGAAGCGGCAATGGATGATTACGAGAAAATACGCCTTGCCTATGTGGCCACTACGCGGGCGCGTGACCATCTGATCGTGTCGTGTCATCACAAGCCGGGGTCAACGGCGGACAAAACCTATGGCGGCATCTTCTGGCAAGTTTTCGACACCGATGAACACCGCCCACTTGCTCGTCGATTCGAGTGGCGCGATGTTGTTGGCGACCAACAGCCCGCGCCCCCGCGCCCTGCACAGCGTGAGCTCGCGCTCGACAATCGCGAGCAGTGGATCGCCGAGCGAGCTGCGCTGCTCGCTCGGTATCGGGTACCCCGCGTTCTGTCCGCCACCGGAGTAGCTCGGGCTGCACTTGCGCCAGCACCGTCGGCCACAACGTCGCCGCCAGTTGCAGCACCCGGTGACCACGGAGCCGATAGAGAAATTGACATAGAAATTGATGTCGGTATCGACCAAGGCGTAGACGTCGATACATCTGCTTCTGAACCCGTCGATGGCCTCGCAGCGTATGCCCTTGAACGGCTGGTTGATCAAGATGACGATGGCGCCGACCAACCCGAGCAGGGTTTGGTTGGGCGACGTCGGGGCCGCACTGGCTCTGCGATTGGTTCGGCTGTGCACGCCGTGCTGCAGCTCATCGACTTGACCGAACCAAATGGCGTTGGTGACGTCGTGGCCCAACAGTGCGAGATCGAGGGCATCCCTGATCGAAGTGGCATTGTGCACCGACTGGTTCAAGCAGCGCTCGAGTCGTCGGCGGTGGCATTGGCAGCCACACACCCCCACTTCAAAGAACTTTTCGTTACGGCGCCCTTGGGTGACAGGACGATCGAGGGATATGTCGACCTGTTGGTCGAAACTCCCGATGGCCTGATCGTGGTCGACTACAAGACCGATTCCGTCCGCTCCGACGACGACGTCGACGCCAAACTTGGGGTCTATGAACTTCAGGCTGCGGCGTATGCCGTGGCACTCGAAGAGGTCACGGGTCAAAACGTGATCGATTGCCGCTTCGTCTTCTGCACCTCTACAGGTGCCATCGAACGGTCTGTGGTCGACCTGCCCAAAGCTAAAGGTCGGGTCCGTGCCACGGTTGACCAGCTGGCTCGGTTGTCGACACCAGAATCACGTTGATGCGTTTGATTTCCTGGTGGCTGCGGCTTGGTGTCGCAGCTGGGGTGGGGTTCCTTGTCTGGCAAAGCGATGCCCGAACTCAAGCCGCCGCGATCGTGGTCGTGGCGGTTGCTGGGCTAGTGATGATCGTGCATCGCTTGCGCCGTCCTCGAATACGAGATTGGCGAGATGCCGAAACAGCAGCGGCGCGCTGGCTCCGCAAGGCTGGCTGCCGACGAGTGTCGCTGACCGGTGGCAGTGCCGACGGCGGCATCGACGTGATTACAGCCGAATGGGCTGTGCAAGTGAAGCACACCACCAAACGAGTTGGGCGACCAGCCGTGCAGCAACTGGTTGGTGCTGCGCTCACGTTGGGCCGCTTTCCTGCGCTGTTCTCAACGAGTGGGTTCAGCGCTCCTGCGTGTGCGTATGCGATCGATCACGAGGTGGCGCTGTTCGAACTTGACCTCGATGGCCGAGCACGCGGCATCAACCGATCCGCACGCCGAGTCGGCAAGCGGACCCGCAGGCTCCTACCCGGCCGCTAGATGGCTTGAGACACGTACGACCTGTCTCAAGGTGGGCAGATAGTTAGCTCAGCGCTAGGCCGCCGAGCAG